>ENA-ORTT01000812-ORTT01000812.1-human-gut-metagenome-genome-assembly--contig:-NODE-812-length-37173-cov-3.997602_pt1 | contig 37173 bp, 43 predicted proteins | sample MGYA00242074_ERZ509197 | MGnify/ENA primary metagenome ERZ509197 (study PRJEB26280, sample SAMEA2338789) | human gut metagenome | biome: human gut; feature: human-associated habitat; material: faeces...
TTTTATGGTTAATGTAAATATGCTTAAAGCAAAAATCATTGAAAAAAACATTGAAAAAAAGAAAATAGCTGAATATTTGGGTATTTCACCTACCTCTCTTAATTATAAAATTAACGGAAAAACTGAATTTAAGGGTAGCGAAATACAGCTTTTGAGCAAAATTTTAGGTATCGAAAAAGAAAAAGATGTCTATTTTTTTAATTAAATTGTTGACCAAAAGTCAACATCGCTATTACTTATTTAGATAAAGTAAAAAACGAAGATGAAATTCACTAACGCTTAATCAAGGCAGCAGGGTGCAGGCAAAATATCCCCTTACCGTTCACTGAATGCAGCCGAGAAGCTATCAACAAATTTCTTTTGAAATAAATCGTCTTATACTCCTCTTTTGATTTTTTTAATTGCGATAGTTAGCTCTGCTGTTTTGATTAAGCGTTAGTGATACGGACAAAAAGGTTCATCATATTTTAAATTGAGGTGATGAAATGGCAAGAAAACCATTAACTGCAACGGTTAATGTAATTATGGAAGACAAAAGTATAAAGCCATTTGAGGAATTAACGAGTGATGAAGTTGAAAAATTAAGGCAAAATGTGAAAAAAAGACTTGAAAGCGCAATGAGCTTATATTTCTCGAATCATCCGGAAGAATTCAAAAAACTTTAAATATAAATGAAGGGAAGTGAAAAAATGTTTAAGTTACCGGCAATATCGCTTGCATTATTTGTAATATATTTAACGATATGCAAAGTGGCTATTAAGAACAAAAAAAGAAAAAGCCACTCCGCAAGCGGAATGGCTTTGAACGAAAATGCCGATATATATTCTCCGATAATGCCGAGTGGGAATACATATTACACAGCATTAAATGAGTTGTGATAACCCAATTGACACCACTATGTTATCACAACTCACTTAAATCAATAGGAGTTGAAAAAATATGGAAGTATATACAAATGAGATTTGCGAAAGCTGTACGAACGGAAGCTTTGACAAGTGCGAAGCTGATTTCACTCAAATAACGCTTGATGATGTGACAAGGGCGGTTGTTGACTGTGATATTTACAAGGCTAAGCCGAAGCATAAGCTTAAGATTACATACGAATGCGAAGGCAAGATAGCCGTCGTTGAAAAGGTGGTATACGAACTGCCCGAAGTCGAATGGCAGCAGGCAGACAAGAGTGAGGATATTAAAGAAATTGTTGAATATCTTAACCAAAAACTTGATGCGAAATATAAACCAAATGGAAAGAAAATAAAAAATTTAATTCACGCAAGGATGAATGAGGGCTACACGGTTGAGGATTTCAAGACGGTAATTGATAAAAAATTCAAAAGCTGGGGCAACGACCCGAAAATGAGCTTATACTTACGGCCGTCAACGCTTTTTGGCACACGCTTCGGCGAGTACCTGAACGAGTATCAGGCAGAAAGCCCGGAGCAGAGCGGCAACAACATATTCCTTTCGCTTGCAAATGATAGGGCGGCGTTAAAATGACACGTGACGAAACGACTAAGGTTTTGGCATTGCTAAAGGCAGCATATCCAAACTCTTACAAAGGAATGACTAAGGAAGAAGCAATGGGGACGATTTCAATTTGGACTATGCAATTTGAAAGCGTGCCGGTTGATATTATGTTAATGGCAATTAACAGGCTTATAAGCAACAAACCTTTTCCGCCAGCGATAAGCGAAGTCAAGTTGGAATTACATAGCCTGCATTGGGACGCTTTCGGCGAATTTCATCAGGACTGTAATTGCTTGACACCTGAGCAGGAAGCAAGGTATCGCCGCATTTATAACGAAACAGAAAAATATAAAAATTCACGAAAGCTTGAGCCGAGTATCAGCGAAATTGTTTTAGGCTCAGAGAAAAAATATATAAAGGGAAAAACATTATGACATCAGAGGAAAGAATTGAAAAAGTAAAGCAGCTTCTTATGGAAGGAATGACGGACGAAAAGAAAAGTAAGGAAAATTACTTAAAAATTGCTCAGCTTGAAGTTGATAATATTCTATCAGTAATAACACCGAGTTCACCTGTCGAAACAAGTTTTATTCTTTTTGCACTTGAACAAGTTACGGAAATAATAAAAGGCATAATAAAGAAATACCCGAAGCAGAAGATAAATTATTGTGTTTTAAAGAGCTTAATGGGCTCAGAAGGAATGTGTATTGAAGTACCTAAGAGGAGCGAAGATGATAAATAGTGTTGTTTTAATGGGGCGGCTTACTTACGAACCGGAGCTAAAGGCTACAAATGAGGGCACGTCTTTTATAAACTTTCAAATTGCGGTTGACCGAGGTTATTCTAAGGACAACCGTGCTTGTGACTTTATAGATTGTACTGCTTGGCGGCAGACTGCCGAGTTTTTGAAAAGGTATTTTCACAAAGGCTCAATGATTGCTGTTGAGGGTTCTATACAAACAAGCAATTATGTTGCAAATACCGGCGAAAACAGAAAAGCGGTAACAGTTGTAGCTAATCAGGTCAGCTTTTGCGGCGAAAAAGGACAAACCCCGGCGCAAGTAAACGAAAATACAGAATTTGAAGAAGTTGAATATCAAGCAATGCATCATCAATTTGTGGCAAGTGCTTTAGCGGTAAAAATTACACATGAAAATATTCCTGACGCTAAAGTAGGTTGTATGCTTACAAAATTAACTTATTATCCATATACTTGTAAACCAGAAGATGTTTTACAAGCACAACAAGATATGAGAAGTACGTATTGTTATAGCGACACTCAAGTCTTTGGAGAATATCCTGCTTATTTATTAACTAAATTTAAAAATGAAGGTTTAAATATTAAAATGGAAGAACGTGATTTAGAAATCATGAAAAAATATCCAGTTGATTTTGTTTCATTTAGTTATTATTCATCAAGCTGTGTTGCTAAAGATGATGCTGGATTAAAGAAAACAGCTGCTAATACTAATATTGCGATTAAAAACCCTTATATTCCAAGTTCTGATTGGGGATGGCAAATTGATCCAATCGGTTTAAGAGTTTCTTTAGTAGATTTATATGATCGTTATAGAAAACCATTGTTTATTGTAGAAAATGGTTTAGGAGCTAAAGATGAACTTATTGATGGTAAAGTAGATGATCAATATCGTATCGATTATTTTGATGCTCACTTTAGAGAAATGTATAATGCAATCTATGAAGATGGTGTTGATTTAATGGGTTATACATCTTGGGGATGTATTGATTTAGTATCTGAAAGTACAAAACAAATGTCTAAACGTTATGGATTTATTTATGTAGATGCAGATGATTTAGGTAATGGTACTTATAAAAGATATAAGAAAAAATCATTTGATTGGTATAAACATGTTATTGGAACAAATGGAGCTTGTTTATTTGAAGACTAGAGATTCTAAGGAATCTCTTTTTTCTTTATATAAGTGACAGATAAGCGATAAAGTTGTATGATAATCACGGTGATGAAATGAATAGAGAAAAGACAAAACAAATTGTAACAGGAGCATTTATGGCAGCACTTTTTGGTGTGTTATCGGTTGTAAATGTTTATACAGGAACGATGTTCGATATTATTTTTATTTATCTAATGACAGTTGCGTTAGCTTATTATACGTTTAAGTTTAATGCAAAGATGGCTGTTCTTGTCTTGTTTACAAGTACGTTTATTTTATTTTTAACAGGTGAATTATTTTTTACTTTGTATTCTTTTTTTACTTTACCATTAGGTATTTTATATATTTATTGTATAAAAAAGAATATAGATGGTAAATGGATTTTAAGAGTTTATAGTATGTTGAAGAATTTTGTTGTTTTATTTTTATTGAATTCTTTACTAGGTTTAAATACTTTTACAGATGCGAAAGATATTTATTATAGTATTGTAGGGCTTTTTCCTTTTTTAGAAAGTGATTTTTTAAAGAATGGAATGTTTATTATTTTATGGATCGTTTTATCTTTTTCAGAAGTTTATATTATTAAAGTTTATACGAATCTATTTATCCTTCGAATGAATAAAAATAAGATGATGAAATAAATGAATTCATGTATAATATAAGGTAATAAAGAGGAGGGTATTTCATGATTAAGAAGCTTATGCAACTTAGAAATACAATAGTTGCTTTATTAGGTATAGAATTTGTATTAGCTTTATTAACTTATATGTTTTTACAAAATCGTGTTACTTTAGCTTTAATGATTTATATTTTAATAAAAAATGTTGTTTGTATCATTGTTCTCTATTATCTCCATAATATGTTTAGTGAAACAACTTATAGTGTTAAAGAAGCATTAAATAATGAATCAAAGAATGCTTTGATTTTTGGTGGAATAGGGCTTATTAAATATGATGAAAATAGAAATGTTGTTTGGGTCAGTGATTTATTACACGAACTTGGTATTCGTATCGTAGGGAAGAAATTACTTGAATGGCAACCTTTACTCGCAATACTTTTTGAAGATGAAGATGTTAGAACAATAGATATTAATTCTAGAAGATATGAAGTTTATAATTCTAGAAATAATCGTTTATTATTTTTAAAAGATGTAACAGATTTAACAACGATTGAAAAAGAATATAATGATCAACAATTATGTGTTGCCTATTTAACAATTGATAATTATGATGATTCTATTGAATATGCAGATGAACAAAAATCAGTCATGATTGAAACAACTTCAAGACAAATGATTTTTGATTGGGCCAAAGATAATGGAATTATCTTAAAAAGATATAAAGAAGATGGTTATTTAGCTGTTTTTAATGAAAGAATTTATCGTAAACAAGTAGAAGTTCATTTTTGTATTTTAGATGAATTTAAACAAAAGATGGAATCAATTGGTGCCGTGATGTCTTTATCAATGGGAATAGGAAGAGGATCTAAAGTTTTACGTGAATTAGATGAACTTGCTTTTAGTGCTATTTCTTTATCGTATTCACGTGGTGGAGATCAAGTGGCAGTAAAAACATTAGATGAAGAAATTCGATATTTTGGTGGAAATAGTGAAAATAGTGAAAAAGCGAACCGTGTTAGAGCACGTGTTATTTCACAAACACTAGCAAGTTTAGTAAAACAAAGTCAAAATGTCTTTATTATGGGACATAAGCAATCTGATTTAGATTCTTTTGGAGCGAGTTTAGCGGTTGCTAAGTTTGTTAAAGCATTTGAAAAGTATGCTTATGTGATTGTTGATGAAAATTCTTTAGAAGAAAAAACAGGAAATATTGCACGTCGTTTAATGGCAGAAGATTTATATAAAGGAAAAATTATTTCTCCTGCAAAAGCTATTGATTTAATTGATGAAGATGCATTACTTATTTGTGTTGATAATCATAAGCCAGCATTGGCTATTAGTGAAGAACTTTTGGATAAGGCTGAAAAGATAGTCGTGATTGATCATCATCGTCGAGGGGAAGACTTTGTTGATTCACCAATTTTAACTTATTTGGAACCAGCTGCTTCTTCAACTGTAGAATTAGTGGTTGAATTATTTGAGTATCAAAGAGTTGAAATTGAAGTTTTACCAACAGAAGCAACTGTTATGTATGCAGGAATGTTGGTGGATACAAACTATTTTAGAAATCATGTTGGATCACGTACTTTTCAAATTGCTTCAAAGCTTAAAGAAAAACAAGCGAATGTTTCTAGAGCTTATGAGTTCTTGCAAGATGATTACAAAACGACACAAGAAAAAATGTCTATTTCAGCTAATGCATATCGTTTTGGAAATGATATACTAATAGCATATGGAAATGAAGAAGAAATTTATACAAGACCTCTACTAGCGAAAGTTGGTAATGAGTTATTAAATATTGCTGAAATTAAAGCGGTATTTGTTGCAGGACGCGTAGATAAGGATAAGGTTGCTATTTCTGCTCGTTCTAAGACAGAGGTTAATGTACAGTTGATTATGGAAAAACTTGGAGGTGGCGGTCATTTTTCAATGGCTGCTTGTCAGGTTGAAGAAAAAACTGTTAAGGAAACGATCGATAAGTTAGAAGAAGCTATTGATCAATATTTGGATGAAAGAGGGTAAAAAAGATGAAAGTAGTTTTATTAGAAGATGTTAGAAAAGTAGGTAAAAAAGGTGATGTTGTCAATGTATCTGATGGATATGGACAAAACTTCTTAATTAAAAATAAATTAGCTGTTAAGGAAACAGCAGGTGCTAAAAAGATTTTAGAACAACAAAAAGAAGAAGCAAGATTACAAGATATTGAAAATAAGAAAAATGCGGAAGCACTAAAAGAAAAAATTGAAGGTATTACATTAGAATTTGTTTTAAAATCTGGTAAAGATGGTAAAACGTTTGGAAGTGTTTCAACAAAACATATCGTTGAACAATTAAGAGAAAAATATGATATTAGAGTCGATAAAAGAAAATTTATCAATGCACATCCAATTGGAGCATTAGGATATTCAAACTTAAAAGTTGAACTATATAAAGGAGTTATCGCTACTATTAGAGTTCACTTATCTGAAAAATAGGAGGGAGATTTATGCCAAGAGTTTTCCCACATGATTTAGAGGCAGAACGTTCTTTACTGGGATCTATGCTTATATCAAAAGAAGCTTGCCAAGATATTTTGAATAAGTGTGAAGATAGAGATTTTTATGAAGAATCACATAAAGTATTATTCAATGCAATGAGTGAACTTTCGAGACAAAATATACCTGTTGATGTTACAACGATTACTTCTTATCTATTAGATCATAGCCAATTAGATAAAGTAGGTGGAGTAGAATACTTAAGACAATTAAGTGATTCAGTTCCAACTTTAGCTCATAGTGAATATTATTTAAAGATTATTCATAATAAATCGATTTTAAGAAAAATCATCAATGAAACAACAAAAATAGCTGAAAATGCTTTTGGAGATATTGAAGATATTGATGGTTTTATTGATGAAAGTGAAAAAACAATGTTGGCCATTACGAGAGATCGTAATGCTGGAGAGTTTGTTGACGTAAAAAAAGTTATTAGAGAAGTAACGGATCGTTTAAATAAATTACAAAGTATAGATGGTAATATTTCAGGTATTCGTACAAATTTTAGAGATTTGGATAAAATAACATCAGGACTTCAAAAAGGAGACTTGATTATTTTAGCGGCACGTCCAGCAATGGGGAAAACAGCTTTTGCCTTAAATATTGCTCATAATGTTGCTTTTAAATCAGAAGATCCAGTAGCTATTTTTTCATTAGAAATGCCTGCGAGTCAATTAGTACAAAGAATTATTTGTTCCATGGGTGGAATTGAAGGTTCTACCATGAGAACAGGTGAAATCTTGAAAACAAATGCAAATAAATACTATGCGGCAGCTGAAAGAGTCAGTAAATGTAATTTATACATAGATGATACGCCAGGAGTTAAAATCAATGAAATTGTCGCTAAATGTCGAAAATTAAAGCAAGAACATGGTTTAAAATTAATTGTTATCGATTATCTTCAATTAATTACTGGAAGTTCCAATAATCGAGAATCAAGACAACAAGAAGTCTCAGATATTTCAAGACAATTAAAAATGTTGGCCAGAGAATTAGATGTTCCTGTTATTGCTTTATCACAGTTATCACGTTCAGTTGAACAAAGACCAAATAAACGTCCAATGATGTCTGACTTGCGTGAATCAGGAGCCATCGAACAAGATGCCGATATCGTTACCTTTATTTATCGAGAAGGATATTATAAAGCAAGTGAAGGAAAAGAAGAGGAAGATAATGGTTTAACAGAAATTATTATCGCTAAACACAGAAATGGAGCAACAGGTGAAGTTAACCTTGCTTTTGAAAAGAATTTTAGTAGATTTACAGATTTAGCACCTATTGGTCCTGATGGAAGTAGTGCGGGTGTAAGAGATGTAAGAGGTTAGGAGAAGAAAGAATGTATCACCAATATCGAGAAGGATATATAGAAGTTATATGTGGATGTATGTTTGCAGGAAAAACAGAAGAATTGATTAGACGAATCAATGTTTTATCTTATGCGAAACAAAAAATATTAGTATTCAAACCTAAAATAGATGATCGCTATTCAGAAATAGAAATTGCATCACATTCAGGAAGAAAAGTCCCTTGTTTTGCAATTGATGATCCAGAAGAAATCTTAGATAAAGTGACAGATGATGTACAGGTTGTCGCTATTGATGAAGTTCAATTTTTTAATTCAAAGATCGTAGATGTTTGTGAATATCTTGCTGATAAAGGCGTTCGTGTCATGGTTGCAGGTTTAGATAAAGACTTTAGAGGTGAAGCATTTGGTGTAATGCCTGAACTTCTTACAAAAGGAGAATTTGTGACAAAGCTTACAGCTGTTTGTGCAAAATGCGGCTCACCGGCTACACGTACACAAAGACTTGTAGATGGCAAACCAGCATCTTTTGATGATCCTGTTGTTTTAGTAGGTGCAGTGGATCATTATGAACCAAGATGCAGACATTGTCATGAAGTTGTTAACAAACCTATAAAAATTAAAAGAAGAACTAAAAGTTCACAATAAATTAACATAGATTCATTATTATAAGGGTGTAAAAGAAAACCTCCCCTTAATATAAACAAAGAAAAGGCACATGTTGAGATAACATGTGTTCTTTTTTATATCGCCTAATAAATAATTATCAATGCAATAAAAAATGATTTATACACTTAAATAGTGTACTATTCTAATAACTACTAGAGGGGAAGTGGTAATTTGAAAATAATATCTTTACCAAAAATGTTTAATATTTCAGCATTTCAAGCAATTGTAATTACTTTTATATTCTTTTGTGCAAGTGGATTATCAGAAATTGTTAGAGGTGGGTTAAAAGCTATAGGAAAAGGACAATTTGAAGCAGCTGAGTCCCAAGGCTTTACTTTTGTTCAAACAATCATATATATTATTTTACCCCAAACGATTAAATTAGTTATTCCTCAATTGTTACAAACAATTATTACAATATTTAAAGATTCTTCTTATTTAAGTACAATTGGTGTAGTTGATTTTATGTATCAAGGTAGACGTTTAATGGCTCATTTTTTCAAGCAGATCACATTATGTTTATCTTTGTTTATATGGCAGGAATTTACTTTATTATTAACTTTGGTTTATCGTTAGTAGTAAGACATATGACTTCAAAGAAACGTGAAGCTAAAAAACGTATGAAATTAAGTAGAAAGTTACAAACTGTATAGCCCCCTTATAAGGACAATGGAAACATTGTTCTTTTTTTGTTGCTATATATCGTTTAACGATATATAATAAAAGTGAAGAAAGTATCGTTAAACGATATAGGAGATGAAATAAATGCCAAAAAGAGAAATGGAAGTATTAACCCCACAAATGTATTATGTACTACTTGTTTTACATCAACCAATGCATGGGTATGAAATTATGAATGAAATTACTCGGATTACTAATGGAGAAATTACTGTAGGAGCAGGTTCTTTATATACTTTATTACCAAAGTTTGAAAAAGAATGTTATATCAAATTGGTGAAAGTAGAAAATAATAAAAAAATTTATCAAATTACAAATTTAGGGAAAAAGAAATTACAAAAAGAAAAAGAAAGGATGCTTAAACAAATTTCATTATTAGATCAAATAGGAGGATAAAGATATGAAATACAAAGATGTCTTAAGAAATAGTTTGTATTTAGATGAAGAGTTACAAGATTATTTTAATGAAATGTCTAAAAAAGGTTGGCGTTTAGATTTTGTTGGTTATTATTATCGATTTATAAAAGATGAACATGTTTATAAGTATCAAATAGATTACACCCCTATATCTAGTGAATATCAAGATATTTTAAAGGAAATGGGGTATCACGAAGTAAGAAATTCATTTGATAATTTTAGAGTTTTAGAAAATGAAAATGTTGATGCACCTGATTTAAATACAGAATTTGTTTTTGATAAAAATAATAAAATGAAACAATTTAAAAAGATTCGCTATTTTATTTATCCAATTTTAGCTTATTTCTTATTTTGGTTAGGTAAGATTTTTATAAAAGATATTGTAGAGATAGGTAAACCTGTTCTTTATTATGAAGGATTTGGTTCATTGTTGATGGGTATTGTTTTTATTGTTTTATCATTTGTACTCTTATTTGTGACAATTTTAAATTTTTCTATTTTATATGCATTAAAAAATGATAAAGATTTAAAAAGTTTAAAAAAACTAAACAGTATTAAAGATCATTTAAGTATTCTATTTTATATTTTGTTATTAATAAGTGGTGTTTTTTACTTATTAAAATCATTTATAACATTAGATTTAAAAGTCATTGTTTATCTTTTACTTACATGTATTATAGGAGTAGTTTTATCACGTATTATTAAAAATAATAAATATAACAGTGCCATTGCTGCTTTTGTTGCTATTGCTATTTGTGGACTTATTTTTCCTCAGGTACAAATGGATGATTCATTATTTGAAAGTAGCACTGTTAAAACAAAAATTACAAATTATGAAAAAGATATAAAAGATACAACATGCACCTATCCACAATTAGATGTCTTGATTAAAAAAGATAAGTATAAAGATGAAATCTTTAAATACATCATTATCAAAACAGAACATGATACAAGAGATAATCAAAATTTTGAAAAAGCAGTAAATATAAAATCTAATGTTTCATGGGACAGTAATAAAACACAATATGTTCATTATGAAAAAGCTATTCAATCCTTTAATAAAAAAGGAAATACATATGACAATGGAACATATGTAATCAAAGTATTAAAAAATAGAATTATAACGAAATATAAAGAAAACAAATAGTAGAATTCCATCTTGATAACAATTTATCATAGGATTATAATATTCGCGGTGAGAAATATGAAAGATTATGACGAAGTAGAACAGAATGTTGAACAATTAGAAAATGAATTAGAAGAGGTAGAGGAAGAGCTTGAACAAGAAGAAGAAGGCTTTCTAGAGTGTGAGCGTTGGCGTTGTTTTTTATTATTGATTACTGTAGGTGGATTCTTTGGTGCTTATACTTTTTCAGTTAAAGGTGGCGTTTTCTGTAATGCCCAAACGGCTAATATTGTTTTATTTGGAATGGCTTTAGGAAATATGGATTGGTCGAGAGCAGCTTATTTATTGATTCCTATTAGTTCTTATTTTATTGGAACCATGGTTTCTGAATATTTAGCTTTAAAAATAAAGAAATATAGAAAATTAAGATGGGATACTATTTTAATTGGTATTGAAATTATTACGGTTATTATTCTTGGATTGTTACCAAGTAGTGTTCCAGATCAAGTCTTTCAAGTAACGATTAACTTTATCTGTGCTATGCAGTTTAATACTTTTAGACAAGCAGAAAAGGTTGGGATGGCAACCACTTTTGTCACAAATCATATCAGACAAACAGGAAGTTTCTTTGTTCGTTGGTTAAGAAAAAGACATGAAAAGAAATATTTAAATCGTTCTTTAAGACATTTATGTATGATTTTATGTTTTATAGCTGGAGCAATTTTTTCAACTGTTTTATGTGCTTATTTTAAAGATCGTGCAATTTGGGGTGCCCTTATTTTCTTAGTTATTTTACAAGGGGACTTATTATATGCTGATTTAGTTAAAGAAAAAGAATTATTAGATCAAGTTCCAAATGGGCATTAACGCCCATTTTTTCTTGTTTAAATCGTATATTTCATGTATTATTATTGTGCTATGAGTATAAAAAATTAATGGAGGTAAAAGCTATGAATGAAAGTATGTTAGATAGATTAGTATCTATGGAAAATAGATATGAAGAATTAGGTCATATGTTGATGGATCCAGATATTGGTACTGATATTAAAAAAATGACAGATGTTACAAAAGAACAAGCTTCTTTACAAGCTGCTTATGATTTGTTTCAAGAATATAAAGAAGTAAAAGATGGTATTGATGGTGCTAAAGAATTAATGAAGGAAAATGATCCTGAAATTAAAGAAATGGCAAAAATGGAATTAGATGAATTAGAAGAAAGAATGCCAGATATTATTAAAAAATTAGAATTAGAATTAATTCCTAAAGATCCAAATGATAATAAAAACGTTATTATGGAAATCCGTGGAGCTGCTGGTGGAGATGAAGGAAATATCTTTGCAGGTGATTTATATAGAATGTATGTAAAATATGCTGAAAGCCAAGGATGGAAAGTAGAAGTTATGGAAGCTGAAGAATCTGAAGCTGGTGGTTTCTCACTTATTTCATTCAATGTGATTGGTGATGGTGTTTATGGTAAATTAAAATATGAATCTGGATCACACCGTGTTCAACGTGTTCCTAAGACTGAAACACAAGGACGTGTGCATACTTCAACTGCAACAGTATTAGTTATGCCAGAAATGGAAGAAGTTGATGTACAAATTAATAAAAGTGATTTAAGAATTGATACTTATCGTGCAAGTGGTGCCGGAGGACAACATATCAATAAAACAGATTCAGCTGTTCGTATTACTCACTTACCAACAGGAATTGTGGCAACAAGCCAAGATGGACGTTCTCAACATGATAACCGTGATAAAGCAATGAAAGCTTTAGTAGCACGTGTTTATGATTACTTCCAATCTCAACAAACAGAAGCAATTGATAGTGAAAGAAAATCGAAAGTTGGTACAGGAGACCGTGCTGAAAAGATCAGAACTTATAACTATCCTCAAAACCGTGTAACAGATCATCGTATTGGACTTACAATTCAACAATTAGATCGTATTATTGAAGGTAAATTAGATGATATTATTACAGCATTAATCAATGAAGATCAACGTCTTAAATTAGAAGGACAAAAATAATGAAAACAGTTAGAGAATTAATTAAAGAAGCCGAAAGTAAATTGGATGATGAACATAAAGATGTCAATGTCGCAAAAGTCTTATTTTATCATCTTGCTAAAAAAGAACCTCATGAACTTTATTTAATGATGAATGAAGAAGTAGAACCTGAATTAGAAAAAGCTTTTCTTGCAGGAATGGAAGAATATTATCAAGGAAAACCTATTCAATATATTAAAGGTTGTGAAAGTTTCTTTGGTAGAGATTTTAAAGTGAATGAAGATGTATTGATTCCTCGTTATGAAACAGAAGAATTGGTAGAAAACATCTTATATCGTATTGATGATTACTTTAATGATTATAAAGAAATTCATTTATGTGATGTAGGGACAGGAAGTGGTGCTATTGCGATTACTCTTGCTTTAGAAGAACCACGTTTAAAAGTCATTGCGACAGATATTTCTAAAGAAGCTTTAGTTGTTGCTCAAGATAATGCGAAAACATTAGGGGCGAATGTTGAATTTAGAAATGGAGATATGTTACAACCTTTATTAGATACACATGAAAAAGTAGATATCTTTGTTTCTAATCCACCTTATATTCCTAATGATCAAGATATTGAAGCAATGGTTAAAGACAATGAACCTCATGTAGCATTATTTGGAGGAAATGATGGTCTTTATTTCTATCGTAAGATTTTTAAAGAAGTAAAACCTTTATTAAATGATCGTGCTTTATTAGCTTTTGAAATGGGATTTGATCAAAGAGAATTGATGGAAACAGCAATCAAGGAATTCTTTGGAGATTACCCTTTTGAAATTATTAAAGATATTAATGGAAAAGATAGAATGTTATTTATCTATTATAATTTAAAATAATATGAATATAGAAACAGAAAGACTCATAATCAAGCCACTTACATTAGATGATGCCAGACGTTTTAGTGAATATCGTGATAAAGAAGAAGTTGCAATGTATCAATCATGGGATGAATATCCTTTAAATAAGGCTATTAACCGTATTGAATATTGTCAAAAACATCCATTTTATGGACAAATTGGTAACTACCAATTTGGTCTTTATTTAAAAGAAAACAATCAGCTTATTGGAGATATTTTTATTGAAATAGATGGGCATACAACTTTTACTTTAGGATATACTTTAGATAGTGTTTACTGGTCTAAAGGATATGCAAGTGAAGCATTAAAGAGTGTATTTAAGGCAATGCATGAAACATATTCTTTTAAAATATGTTTATGTCATGTATATGAAGATAATATAAAATCAATTAAACTATTAGAAAGAAATGGATTTGATAAAATCCATAAATCTTGGTTTTACCAAGATGTACTTTATCGTAAAATGTTAAATAAATAGAGAAAATAGAATTATTCATATTTTTTCTTAAAATGAGCGTGGTCTTGCTAAGTAGACAAATCAAAATAAAAGACATCAATTTAAAGATGTCTTTTTTTTAGTGACAAAATATTTAAAATAAACTCTATATAATGATTACGAGGTGGAAATAAAATGGATTTAGTTATCGTCAATAAACAAAAACACGTGCATTATATTTTACCAATCATTATATTTTTTAGTACCATTATTTTAAGCTATGCTAAAATACAAGAAACAGCCTTACCTTTTTTATTACCTTTATTTATTGTATCGTTTTATAGTGGATATCTGTATCTTATATGCTTTTTAACAGCGATTATAGGAATATCGATTATTAATCAAGATACATTTACAATTGTTGTCATCATTACTTTATTACTGACAATTTATCTTCTTAACTTTACACACCTATTAAGAACAAAGTATATTTCTTTTATTATGACAGCAATTTTGATTCCATTTTTTTATGCGAATCATTACAACATCTTACAAACAACAGTTCTAGTCATGTTAACGTTATTTAATTGTTATCTTGATCAAGAAATTATTCCTTTAATTATTCATCAAAATAAAAATGTTTTAAATATAAAAAGATTACAAGCTTTAATTGTTGTTGTCTGTACATTATTTATTAGCTTTATTCCTTTTAATACAACATATACAATGATTTTTTTAAGATATTTCTTATTGATTTCTATTTACTATTTATCAATTGAAAAAGTCATGCCTATTATTTTATATCTTTCTATTCTTTTAATGCTCATTGCTCCTTCATTAAAAGATGATGTCTTATCCTTAATATTACCAATGAGTTTCTTTTTTATGATACAACCTAAAAACAAATATCTATTCATGTCTATTTTCTTATTATCACATATTACACTACCATTTTTTATTAATTACAATTACTTCTATTATGCCTTTGTGATTCTTGTTCCAGTTTTTTTATTTATGATTTCTCCACAATTTAAAAATAAAAAAATAAAGATCAATCCAGAATTTATAGAAATAAGTTATCAAGAACAACTTAAAAGTAAAGCAGATGCTTTTGCATCTTTATTTCATCAACTCACAGAAGTTTTTAAAGAAGAAAATCAAGAAACCCATTTATCTGAATATGTGGGATATGTTTATGAGGATGTGTGTTATCATTGTTCTTCTAAAAAATATTGTTTTTATAGTCAAGAAGGAATGAGTCGTTTAGGTAAGTTGATTTCTAAGGGGATTCAAAAAGATTTAGAGGTAGATGATTATAATTATATTTATCAACATTGTTTAAAGCCGGATGATTATTTAAAGAGTTTAAAGAATCATCAAAAAGGTTATTTTAAGATGTTAAAAGTTAATCATGCACATGATCATTTAAAAAAAGATTTATTTCAAGAGTTTTCAATCATGGGGCATGTTTTTCAAAACTTTTCTAAAAAGATAGATGAACAAGATAATGAAAAGAAAATCTTAGAACATTTAAAAGCGTATCATTTTGAAGTGTATTATTTAAAGAAAATAAAAAAAGATTATGAAAATTATATGTTAGAAATAGGAATAGAAGATATAGATGAAAAAACTGTAACAGAAGAACTTATTCCTATTTTAGAAAATTATTTAAATGAATCATTAGATCTTGTCTCTATTAAAAAACAACATCTTCAAATAGGTTATACTTCAATTTTATTAAAACATGAACTTAAATATACATTACAACTTGCGAAAAAACAGTATGCTTTAGATCAACAATGTGGAGATAGTATTCTTACTTTTGGTTTAGATGAACATCATTATGTAGCTTTATCTGATGGCATGGGACAAGGTTATATTGCTTATAAGGAAAGTAAATTGACATTAGATGTCTTAAGTCAATTGCTTAAAAATGGCATTCAATTAAGAGATACATTGAATACTTTAAATACGTTATTAAAGATAAAGAATCAAGGAGATATGTATACGACATTAGATTTATTTGATTTTAATTTAATGAATTCAAGATTAAAAGTAATTAAATATGGAGCTTATGAAAGTTATTTAATAAGAAATCATCAAATAGATGTTTTACATTCACATTCTTTACCAGTAGGAATGGCTTCTACAATGAAGATGGTTTCTTATGATATGAAAATCAAAGAAAATGATATATTGATTCTTACAAGTGATGGAGTAGGAGAACATTTCTTTGATTTATTAAAAAAATATCAAGAAGAAATTGAAAAGATGTCAGTTTATGAAATTGTTTCCTTTCTTTTTCAAAAATCTTTTCAAAAGAAAGATCTAGATGATATGAGTATTATTGTTATTAAAGTGGTCAATAGAAATTAGAGATATGCTATAATACAAGCGGTGAGATTATGTTAGATGAAAGTTTATTAGATAAAAATAGAAAATATCTTGTAGGAGTATCAGGTGGCGTCGATTCGATGGCTTTATTAGATATGTTGGTTAAAAAAGCATACAATGTCTTTGTTGTACATTATAATTATCATTTTAGAGAAGATAGTGATCTTGATGAAAATCTCGTACGTAGTTATTGTCAAAATCATCATCTTCCTTTTTATGTAAGACAAGGAGATAAAAAAGAATATCAAAAAGGTAATTTTGAAATGTTAGCAAGAGAAAAAAGATATGCTTTTTATAAAGAAATAGGTGATTTAAATGGAATTGATACGATTATTTTAGGGCATCATTTAAATGATCATTTAGAAACGATCGTGATGCAATTACAAAGACATAATACAAAGGGATATTTGGGTATAAAAGAACAATCTTATGTTAAAAATATGCATGTTGTAAGACCCTTATTAAAGTTAAAAAAACAACAACTTATAGATTATTGTACTAAAAATCATCTTGAATATCATGAAGACTATACAAACTATGATACACGTTATACACGTAATCATGTAAGACATATCGATTTAAAAAAATATAGTGAACAAGAATTATTAGAAAAGGCAAGTAAACATAATCAACAATACAAAAAACAACAAGCTAATCTCCAACAAATTTATCAAGAATATGATCAAAATCATTTCTTGTATTTAGATAAGTTACCAACAGAATCATTAGATCAAATCATTTATTATATGTTAAAAAAAGATATCTATCCACCACTTATAACAGAAAACTTAGTACAAGAAATTATTAAACAAATTCATTCACAAAAACCAAATATTGAAATATCATTACCTGTTAATTTTGTGTTCATAAAAAAGTATAATAATATAGCCGTTAGAAAAAAAGAAATTGACGATACTTATTATGTAAAGTATGAATCTTTTTATAAAGATCAACAATTACATTATTTTTTAACAGATCAAGGACATCTTCACGATGGTGTTTTTCTTTCAAAAGAAGACTTTCCAATAGTTATCAGATGTTTTAAAAATGGTGATACAATCAAAACATCTGGAGGAACAAAAAAGGTCTCTAGGCTATTTATAGATCGTAAAATTCCTAGAGATGAGCGTAAAATATGGCCAATCGTTGAAAATTGCCATGGTGAGATCATTTTGATCCCACATATCGCCAAAAATATCAAGTATTTATATACAAAACCAAATGTTTTTGTGATAAAATATGACACATGTAAGTGAGGTGTAAGGTATGCACAAGGATATAAAAGAAATATTATATACAGAAGAAGAAATTAAGGCTAAATGTGATGAATTAGCAAAACAAATTGATCAAGATTATGCTGGTCAAGAAATTTTATTAGTTGGTTTATTAAAAGGTTCAGTTCCATTTATGGCAGAACTTGCTAAACATTTAAAAAGTGATGTTAAGTTCGACTTTATGTCAGTAAGTAGTTATAGTGGTGTTGAATCTAAAACATTAGTTGTTAGACAAGATATTAAAGAAGATATTCGTGGTAAGAATGTCTTAATCGTAGAAGATATTTTAGATACTGGAAAGACTTTATATAACGTTAAAGAAATGTTAGAAAAAAGACATGCTAAGAGTGTTAAAATCGTGACTTTATTAGATAAAGAAGAAGGTCGTGTTTTTGATATGAAAGCTGATTATTCAGGATTTAAAATTCCTAATGCCTTTGTTGTAGGATATGGTCTTGATTTTAATGAACGTTATCGTCAATTACCTTATATAGGTATTTTAAAAGAAGATTGTTATAAAAAATAGTTAGGAGATTTTATGGGAAATAAAAAAGGATTGTTGAAGTCTATCCTACCATGGCTTATTGTACTGATGGTTATTTCTGTGGCAATTCCTTTCTTTAATCAAAGTGAATCGTCAGAAATTAGATATGATAAGTTTATAGAGATAGTTCAAAAAGAAAAAGTAAAAGATGTAGAAATCGTTCCTAAATCATTAGTCATTGATGTGAGTGGAACATATTCTAAAAAAGCAAGCAATGGTAAAAAAGAAGATACTAAATTCTCTGTTGTTATTCCAAGAACAGAAACAGAATTAGATTCTTTAATTAGCTTGTTAGATGAAAATGGTACAAAAATCAATGTTGTCAATGATGCTGAAAGAAATCAATTATTGAACTTCATTGTAAGCTTATTACCATACTTGATCTTATTTGGAGGAATGTTCTTCTTCTTGAAGATGATGTCAAATACTGCTGGTGGTAATAATAAAGCCTTTGAATTTGGTAATTCAAGAGCTAAACTAGAAAAAAATTCTAAAACACATTTTAGTGATGTTGCTGGAATGGATGAAGAAAAAGAAGAAGTTAGAGAATTAGTTGACTTCTTAAAAACACCAAAAAAATTTGCTGATATGGGTGCTAAGATCCCACGTGGTGTTTTACTTGTAGGTCCACCAGGGACAGGGAAAACATTACTTGCTAGAGCGGTAGCAGGTGAAGCAAACGTTCCATTCTACTCAATTTCAGGTTCTGAATTCGTAGAAATGTTCGTTGGTGTTGGGGCTGGACGTGTAAGAGACATGTTCAAAAAAGCAAAACAAACAGCACCATGTATTATCTTCATTGACGAAATTGATGCAGTTGGTCGTCAAAGAGGTACTGGTATGGGTGGAGGACACGATGAACGTGAACAAACACTTAACCAATTATTAGTTGAAATGGATGGTTTCTCTGGAAATGAAGGAATTATCGTTTTAGCAGCTACAAACCGTGCAGATGTCTTAGATCCAGCTTTACTTAGACCAGGTCGTTTCGATAGACAAATCCAAGTAGCTAATCCAGATAAACGTGCACGTAGTCAAATCTTAAAAGTTCATGCAAGAAATAAACGTTTTACACCAGATGTTAATTTTGATAACATCGCTCAACGTACACCAGGGTTCTCTGGGGCTGAACTTTCAAACGTTTTAAATGAAGCTGCCTTACTTGCTGTAAGACAAAATCATGATTTAATTACAATGGCTGATATTGATGAAGCGGTGGACCGTGTTATGGGTGGACCTGCTAAGAAATCACGTAAATATACGGAAAGAGAAAGACGCTTAGTTGCTTACCATGAAGCAGGACATGCTTTAATAGGTTTAACTTTAGAAGATGCCAATAAAGTACAAAAAGTTACAATTGTTCCTCGTGGACAAGCAGGTGGTTATAACTTAATGACACCTAAAGAAGAAACATATTTCCAAACTAAGAGTCAATTAAAAGCAACTATTTCAGGATATATGGGTGGACGTGTGGCTGAAGAAGTCTTCTTTGGAGATGTAAGTTCAGGAGCACACAACGATATTGAACAAGCAACTCGAATTGCGAGAATGATGGTTACTGAATTAGGTATGTCTGAACTTGGACCTATTCAATATGATTCTGAAAATGGACAAGTTTTCTTAGGTAGAGATTATACACAAAGAAGTAATACACATTCCGGACAAATTGCTTATGAAATTGATGTTCAAGTACGTAAAATTATTGATGCTTGTTATCAAGAAGCAACAAATATTATTGAACAAAATAAAGAAAAACTTATTTGTATTGCAGAAGCATTACTTGAATATGAAACATTATCTGGTGAAGATATTGAATCTTTATACAATACAGGTAAAATGTTAGAACATCATGATGGAACTTTAACTGAAGAACCTGTTCAAGAAGTTAAAGAAGAAAAACCATCAATTGATGATCAAGATGATTTATTAGATGAAATGAAATAAAGCGAATTTCGCTTTTTTTCATTTAGAAAGGGGATAAATATGAGTACACGAACAAAGAGAATTGTAATCATCTTAATCGCTTTAAGCATGATTATTCCGATATTTTCTTCCGTGTTCTTTTTATAGAAAAGAAAAATGAAAGATTATTTAGTAAGAGGATTAGTCAATAGTAAAAATTGTCGTGTGTTTGCCTGCCAAACAACGAATTTATTAGAAAAAGCAAGACAAGAACATGATTTATGGCCAACAGCATCTGCTGCTCTTGGAAGAATGATGTCAGCTACTCTTATGATGGCTGCAATGAATAAAAATAATGAAAAAATGACTGTCACAATTAATGGTGGAGGACCAATTGGTACGATGATGGCTGTTACGCGTAGTGATGGACATATTAAAGGTTTTGTAGGTGATCCACATGTTCATTATACTTATAATGATACTGGACATTTAGCAGTAGGTGTGGCTGTTGGAACACAAGGAACGTTACAAGTGATTAGAGATATGGGGTTAAAAGAACCCTTCTGTGGAACAGTACCACTTCAAACAGGTGAAATTGGTGATGATTTTTCTTATTATTTCATGGCAAGTGAACAAACTCCATCAGTTGTTTCTGTAGGTGTTTTAGTTGATGAAACAAATGAAATCTTATCTTCAGGTGGTTTTATTATTCAATTATTGCCAGAAGCTACTGAAGAAGATATTTCTTATATTGAAGAAAAAATAAAAGATTTCCCTGCTGTTTCTTCATTGATTCATGAAGGAAAAACACCAGAAGAAATCTTAAAAATGATTTTTGATGATGTTGAAATTACAGATCGACAAGATTTATTCTTTACTTGTGATTGTTCAAGAGAAAAGATGATCAATGCTTTATCAACTATTGGAAAACAAGAACTTCAAAGTATGATTGATGAAGATCATGGTTGTGAAATTACATGTCAATTCTGTAATACAAAATATCAATTTAGTGAAGAAGAATTGCAAAATTTAATAAATCGTTTATAATCACATTGAAAAATGTGATTTTTTAAAGGAGAAAAAATGGAAAACAAGAAGAAATTAATAGCTTTAGTAATAGGAATCATACTTATTATCTTAGTAGGTGGACTTGTTTTCTATCTAACAAGTCATTTAACGAAAACAACGATTTGTAAAGGAAAACTAGATATGATTACAACGGAAGAAGTGGAAGTCATTTCTAGTGATGAAAAAGTTAAAGAAACAAAAACACAAGTTACATATGATTACAGTGATTATGTTTCAGATATGTATCCTATTTCTTACTACAAAGATTATATAAAAAATAGTAATAAGTTTTATAAAGATATAAATGGTGTTAAAGCTTCTTTAAAAGTTAAAGGAAATAAAGTGATTTATACAGTTGATATTCAATACGATAGTGATTATATGAAGGATTTAGTAGAAGCAGGACTTGTAAGTACTAATGGAAGTTATAAGGATATAGAGTATATCTCTTTACAAGATACATTAAAAAATCAAGAAAATGCTGGTTTAACGTGTAAAGAAAAATAAAGGCTCATGCCTTTATTTTTCTAGGAAATCAACTCTTATTAAGATAACTTATATCTATTTAGGGGAGGAAAATAGAGGGAATATATAAGTTATCTGTTTATATTATGTACAATTGTTTAAATTATATACAGGAGGAATTAAATTTTGAAAATTAGAGATATAGAAATCAAAAATCCCGTAATTATGGCACCAATGGCTGGTATTACTAATATGGCTTTCCGTAAAATTGTGAAAGAATTTGGGGCAGGTCTCGTTTATTCTGAAATGGTCAGTGATAAAGCAATTTGTTATGGAAATCAAAAAACAATTGAAATGTTACAAGTAGATGAAGGAGAACATCCTGTAAGTATTCAATTATTTGGTGGTGAGGTAGAAAGTATGGTACAAGCGGCAAAATTTATTGATCAACATTCTAATTGCGACATTATTGATATAAACTGTGGATGTCCTGTTAATAAGGTTTTAAAGGCAAATGCGGGAAGTAAACTTCTTCAAAATCCTCAATTAATTTATGATATTGTCAGTAATATTGTCAAAAACGTAAGTAAACCAGTAACTGTTAAAATTAGAAGTGGTTTTGATAAGGAACATATTAATGCGGTAGAAGTAGCTAAATTAATTGAAAAAGCAGGAGCTAGTGCCATTGCTGTTCATGGTAGAACACGTTCACAAATGTATGAAGGTCATGCTGATTGGTCAATTATTAAAGAGGTTAAAGAAGCAGTTAGTATTCCTGTTATTGGAAATGGTGATATTAGAAGTGTAGAAGATGCTAGAAGAATGCTTGAAGAAACAGGCTGTGATGCAATTATGATTGGTCGTGCAGCACTTGGGAATCCATGGCTTATTAAACAAGTTGTAGAAAGTTTAGAACATGGAACAGAGATACCTGAACCAACTTATAAAGAAAAAATAGCATGGTGTTTAACACATGCTAAAAGGTTGATGACGATTGAACCTGAAAGAATTGCTATGTCACAAATGAGAGGACATGCTCCTTGGTATATCAAAGGTTTAAAAAATTCGTCTGCTGTTAAAAATGAACTTTCAAAAGTAAATACGTATGAAGAATTAGAAAAAATTCTTAAAGATTATGAACAATTTTTAGATACATTATAAAAAAGAGCTTTAAAGCTCTTTTTCATTAATAAGTAAACGAATCGTTTTATAGAGATGAGGTTTAAATTCATTTATTGGAAGTGGTTGTTTTTCAACAATTGAAGTAAAAACAGTTGAACTGACAAGTTCAATAATCATAAATAAAGTCATTTCAGGATATTCTAAAGGAATATCCTTTTCTTTTACTTCTCTTATAAATAATTCCTTAATTCCTAATTCTTCACTATCTAATAAATCAGTTAACTTTTCACTATAAAGTCCTAAAGACAAGTTCTTTTGAATAAACTTAAGAATGTTAGGACGATCAATTAATTCATTAATAATAGAATCTATAATAAAAACAATTTTATCATCTAAACGATCAAAGTGATGTTGATTGGCTTTTTTACAAGCATTCGCAAAGAATTCATGAGAAGTCTTTGCAAGTAAAACATCTTGAAGTTCATATTTATCTTTAAAATACAAATAAAAAGTTCCTTTAGCAATTCCTGCTTCATGAACAATATCTTGAATAGATGTTTTTTTAATTCCTTTTTCAGTAAATAAATGTAAAGCGGTATTTAAAAGCTTACGTTCTTTTTCTTGTTTATTATCATTTATCTTTGATTTTATATCTTGAATTGCCATTTTAACACATCCTTTTAGAAATATTTTATGTTCTAAAATTTGAAAAGTCAAATAAAAATATAAAAAAATGACTTTTAGTCATTTGTATATTGACCAATGGTCATTTTAGTGCTACTATCATAACTGACCAAAGGTCATTTAGGAGGGTGAACTATGAAAAAGCTAGGAGAAACAATTGGTAAATTTGTTGTAAAACATAGAATACTAATTGTTATTGCATCAATTCTTCTATGTATTCCATCATTATTTGGATACATCCATACAGATATCAATTATGATATTCTTGTTTATCTACCAGAAGATATTGATACGATGAAAGGACAAGATATATTAGCTGAGGATTTTGATATGGGATCTTTTGCGATGTGTGTTGTCGAAAATATGTCATCAAAAGATGTCTTAGATTTAGAAGAAAAATATAAAGATATTGAGGGAGTTGTCAAAGTTGTATCAGCCAATGATATGATTGGAACAACAATTCCTAAAGAAATGTTACCAAGTGATGTAACAAAACAATTTAAAAAAGGTAATAGTGAATTGATGTTGGTTACTTTTAAAGATAGTACAGTAGCCATTGATGCAATTACACAAATGAGAGAAATCACCAGTGATAAAGTTGTTCGTATTGGTGGAATGTCAGCTTCTACTTTAGATACAAGTATTGTTGCTGATAGTGAAATTATTACTTATGTTATTGTTGCTGTTATTTTAGTTTTAATTGTTTTAATGGCATCGTTAGATAGTTATGTTGTTCCATTTCTATTATTAGGAAACATCGGACTAGCAATTCTTTATAATATGGGATCTAATATTTTCTTAGGTCAAATTTCATATATTACAAAGGCAATTGCTGCTGTTTTACAATTAGGAGTTACAACAGACTTTTCAATTTTCTTATATCATAAATATGAACAAGCTAAATTGAAAGTGAAGACAAATGATGAAGCCATGACATTAGCCATTGGTGATACACTTGTTTCTATTGCAGGTAGCTCACTTACAACTATTGCTGGATTTTTAGCGTTATGTACAATGCAATTAACATTAGGTTCAGATATTGGTATTGTAATGGCAAAAGGTGTCTTTATTGGGGTTCTTTCAACAGTTACAATTTTCCCAGCATTTTTATTAGTATTTGATAAACTTGTCTTTAAGACAAAACATAAACCAATTATTCCATCATTTAATGTTGTTAAAAATTTTGTTGTTAAACATTATAAAATTATTTTATTAGTTGCATTAGTTATTGCTTATCCAGCTTATTATGGAAATGCACATGTTAAAAGTTATTACAATTTAACAAAAGATTTACCACAAGATTTAAAAAGTTGTGTCGCTAATAGTGAATTAAGTGATGAATTTGATTTAGTTGCTTCACAAGTTATTTTAGTAAATAAAGATATTAAAGATAATGATTTAAATAAAATGGTTAATGAAATAGAAAATGTTGAATCTGTTAATCTTGTTTTATCACCATCAGAGTTATCAAATCTAGCAATTCCTGATGAAATGATCCCGGATGATGTAAAAGATATCTTTGAAAGTGATCGTTATAAAATGATATTTGTCAATTCTACTGAAGAGATTGCAACCAATAAATTAAATAAAGTAATTGATGAAATTGATCATATTATCAAAAAATATGATAAAAATGCTATAATGGCAGGGGAAGGTCCATGCATGAAGGATTTGGTTAATATAGCAGATGAAGACTTTAAGAATGTAAGTATTACATCTATTGGAATTATTTTTATCATTATGTTATTTGTTTTAAAATCAGTTTCACTTCCAGTATTGTTAGTTTCTGGAATTGAACTTGCTATCTTTATCAATATGGCAATCAGTTATTACACAGGTGATGTTTTACCATTTGTTGCCTCTATTGTTATTGGAACAATTCAACTTGGAGCAACAATTGATTATGCTATTTTACTTACAACAAAATATTTGGAAAATAGAAAAAATGGTATTGATAAGATTAAAGCAATGGATAATGCAATTAGTAATTCTGCAGGTTCAATCTTTGTTTCTGGAATGTCATTCTTTGCAGCAACATTTGGAGTAGGAATGATTTCTAAATTGAATATGATTGGATCATTATGTAATTTAATGTCAAGAGGAGCAATTATTTCAATGTTTATTGTTATTTGTGTTATTCCAGCAATCTTACTTGTATTTGATAAAGTTATTATTCATACTTCTATCGGTTTTAAACAATTAAAAAATAATGTAAAAGGGGAATGTTAAGATGAAAAAAGCAAAATTAATCACTTCTTCAGCAGTTGTAATGACAATGGTCATGAGCTTAATTGTTCCTGCCTTTGCCTATTCAAAAGAAGAAACAGTTTATAGTAAGTTAAAAACAAATGGTTCAGAAAAAACAACAGTTGTTTCTGAACATCTTATCAATGATCAAAATGAAACATCATTAGATGATCAATCATCATTAAAAAATATTAAAAATGTTAATGGTAAAGAAACATTTAAACAAGATGGTTCTAGTTTGGTATGGCAAACAACAGATGGACAAGACATTTATTACCAAGGTAAAACAACAAATTCATTACCTGTTTCAATGAAAGTAACTTATAAATTGGATGGTAAGAAAACGAAGTTAAAAGATATGCTTGGTAAAAAGGGTAAAGTAGAAATTCAAATTGATTATACAAATAATGAAAAACAAACTGTTGATGGTAAAGAACTTTATGTTCCTTTTGTCATTACAACAGGAACAATGTTACCAACAAAAACAGATTCTAATATTGAAGTTACAAATGGTAAAGTAATTAGTAATGGTTCTTCTAATATCATTATGGCAATTGCTGCTCCAGGATTATCAAAGAACTATGATAATAATAAAGATTTAGAAAAATTAAATTCTGTAACAATTAAATATGATACAACAAAGTTTAAATTAAATAGTTTAATGTCAGTAGCAACACCATCATTATTATCTGAAACAGATATTAATTTTGATGATTTAAATGATGTTTATGATAGTGTAGATACATTAAATTCATCATTTGATCAAATTATTGCTGGTGGGCAAACATTACAATCAGGCTTAAAACAATATGCTTCTAAATACAGTGAATTTGATCAAGGTGTAGGATCTTTAAAAACAGGTGCAGCTTCTGCTCTTGTAGGATCACAAAAATTAACAACAGGTATCGAAACACTTTATAATGGATTAATTACTTTAGATGGACAAAGTGCAACATTAGTTGGTGGAGCAAAACAAGTATTTAATACTTTATTAACAACAACACAAACACAAATTAATAATCAATTGGCTGCTACAGGAATGTCTATTGAATTGACGATTGATAATTATCAAACAGTTTTAAAGGATTTAATGGCAAAATTACCAGCAGAAAATCAACCATCAATCAAAACAGCTTTAGCACAATTAGATTCATATAACAAATTCTATCAAGGATTACAAAGTTATACAGGTGGAGTTGCTCAATTAAAAGAAGGAGCTAAGAGTGCTGTTGATGGTTCTAAACAATTAAGTGAAGGATTATCTTCATTAAGTGATGGATCTAATACTTTGGTACAAGCAAGTAGTCAATTAAAAACGGCATCAAATCAATTAGCTCAAGGTAGTGATGCTTTAGTTGATGGTTTAACTTTATTTAAAAGTAAAGGTTTAGATAAGATTTCTAGTGTTTTAAATGATACAGTGAAAAAAGATGTAGATACAACACAAAAACTTGTTGATTTAGCTAATGATTATAAAACATTTGCAGATAGTAAAGATGGTGTAGAAGCTAAAACTAAATTTATCATGATTATTGATTCAAAATCTAAGAAATAGAATTGGATTTCCAATTCTATTTTTTTACAAATTAAGATAAAAGGTTTGAAGATAAAACAATATTTTATTATTATGATAAGTAATTAGAGAAAAACGTTGATTTCATGCGCTTTTTCTTAAGAAAAACACTTTACAAATAAAAAAAATGGTATAGAATACTTACCAAGGAGGAAGTAAAAACTGAGGTTTTGAAGTGAGAGAATATGAAAACAATGATCGAAGTACAATACCAAGAAAAGAATGTTAAAGATGGTGATTTAGATAAATACGTTAAAGAAACTTTAAAAGAACAAGGTGTAAAAACAACAGAAGTTGAAACTTTAAATATTTATTACTTACCTGAAACTGCTAAAGTTTTCTTTGTAGCAATTAAAAAAGATGGTTCTGAATTAAAAGGTGAATTAGATGTTAATGCTATGCCTGAATATCCAGAAGTTGTTAAAAAAACAGCTGCAAAAAAAGCACCAGCTAAAAAAGCACCAGCTAAAGCTGTAGCTGCTAAAGAAGCTAAACCAGTTGTTAAAAAAGCAACAACTGCTAAAAAAACTACTAAAAAATAATAGAGGAGAACCGAGAGGTTCTTTTTTTATGCTTTAAATGTATGATAGATGATAGTTAATAAGTATTTGAAGATTTATATAGATGATTTAAAATATAAGCAAAAGGGGGATCATATAATGGAATATGTTACATTAAATAATGGTTTAAAAATGCCAATGGTAGGTTTTGGTGTTTTTAGAGTACCAGATAAAAAAGAATGTGAAGAATCAGTTTATCAAGCAATTAAAGCGGGCTATCGTTTAATTGATACAGCTGCTGCTTATTATAATGAAGATGCTGTAGGAGATGCTGTAAAAAGAGCAATTGCTGATGGTCTTTGTACAAGAGAAGATTTATTTATTACTTCTAAATTATGGGTACAAGATATGATGGATTACGAAAGTGCCCAAAAAGGAATTGAAGCTTCTTTAGAAAAAAGTGGTTTAGAATATTTTGATTTATATTTATTACATCAAGCTTGTGGTGATTATTTCAGTGCTTGGAGAGCCATGGAAACTGCTTATCAAGAAGGTAAATTAAAAGCAATCGGTGTTTCTAACTTCTATCCAAATATTCTTACAAACTTCTGTGAAGTTGTTAAAGTAAAACCAGTAGTCAATCAAGTAGAACTCCATCCATATTACACTCAAGAAAAGGCATTAGAAACAATGAAATATTATGATGTTATTCCAGAAGCATGGGCACCACTAGGTGGAGGAAGATATACTCCATTTGAAGATGAAATGTTAAAAGGAATTGCAGCTAAATATAATAAGTCTGTAGGGCAAGTAATTCTAAGATGGAATGTACAAAGAGGAGTCATTGTTATTCCAAAATCAACACATGTAGAAAGAATTAAAGAAAATATAGATATCTTTGATTTTGAATTAAATGAAGAAGAAATGAAACAAATCTCATCATTAGATATGGGTTATTCAGGATCAAGAGCTAAACATTTTGAACCTGATTTTGTAAGAATGGTTTTAAATAATAAGATTCATGATTAATGCACTTACGTGCATTTTTTCATTATTAAAACTAATTTTATCGCTTATATTGACAATAAATTTGAATTAAGTTAAGATAACGAAGTAGAAATAAAGGCAATGAATAGACAAGTAATAATAGCCCTTCATTCAAAGAGAGTCTTGGTTGGTGGAAAAGATAATGAAACTATTATGAATAAAGACTAGGAGCTGCATCTTGGATGTTTTGATAAGATGACGTAAGCCACGTTATAGGCAAGACTATTAATAGATAGTTATTGAGGTTAATAGGGTGACCTATTAATGAATTTGGGTGGTAACACGATTTAGCTCTCGTCCCATGGGATGGAGAGTTTTTTATATTTTAGGAGGAAATTATGGAAGAAAGAAAATTTAGTGAACAAGAACTTGTTCGTAGAGAAAAAATGCAAGAACTTATTGATAAAGGGATTGATCCTTTTGGTCAAAGATTTGATGTAACTGCTTATTCAAAAGGTATTAAAGAACAATATGGTGAAAAAACTCATGAAGAATTAGAAGAAATGGCTGTAGAAGTATCTGTAGCTGGTAGAATTATGACTAAACGTCGTAAAGGTAAAGTATGTTTCATGCATATTCAAGATAGAGATGGACAAATCCAATTATATGTAAGAAAAGATACTATTGGTGAAGATGCTTATGAAATCGTTAAAAAAGGTGATATTGGAGATATTATTGGGGTTAAAGGTACAGTATTTATGACAAATACTGGAGAATGTTCAATTAAAGTAAGTGAATATACACATTTAACAAAAGCATTACGTCCTTTACCAGAAAAATTCCATGGTTTAAGTGATATTGAAGAAAGATATAGAAGAAGATATGTTGACTTAATCATGAATGAAGATGCTAAAAAAATTGCGTTTACAAGACCAAGAATCATTCGTTCAATTCAACATTATTTAGATAGTAAAAACTATGTAGAAGTTGAAACACCTGTATTAAATCCAATCTTAGGTGGAGCAGCTGCAAGACCATTCGTTACTCATCATAATACATTAGATACTGATTTCTATTTACGTATTGCGACTGAATTATCTTTAAAGAGATTAATTGTTGGTGGTATGGATGCTGTTTATGAAATTGGACGTTTATTTAGAAATGAAGGTATGGATAGAACTCATAACCCTGAATTTACTACAATTGAAGTTTATAAAGCATTTAGTGATCTTGAAGGAATGATGGATTTAACTGAAGGTATTATTTCTAATGCAGCTATGAAAGTTAATGGAACTTATGAATTAGATTATAAAGGACATCATATTTCTTTAGCTCCAGGATTTAAACGTGTTTCTATGACAGAAGCTATTAAAGAAAAAACGGGTATTGATTTCAATGAACATATGTCATTTGAAGATGCTAAAAAATTAGCTGAAGAACATGGTATTGAAGTAGAAGCTCACTTTGGTTATGGACATATTATCAATGAATTCTTTGAAAAATATGTAGAAGAAACAATTGTTGAACCAACATTTGTATATGGTCATCCAATTGAAATCTCACCACTTGCTAAAAAGAATTTAGAAGACCCACGTTTCACACAACGTTTTGAATTATTCATCTGTGGAAACGAATATGCTAACGCATTTACTGAATTAAATGATCCAATCGATCAATATGAAAGATTTGCTGATCAATTAAAAGAAAAAGAATTAGGAAATGACGAAGCAAACGAAATGGATTTAGATTACGTAGAAGCTCTAGAATACGGTTTACCACCAACAGGTGGAATGGGTATGGGTATTGATAGATTAGTTATGTTATTAACTGGACAAGAATCTATTCAAGAAGTTATCTTATTCCCTCAAATGAAGCCAAGAAACAAATAGAACAAATTTATACAAATTTAAATAACCGCATATAATCAATGTTTTTTGAATTTGTGTATGCTTATATACTCATTTAAAGTTATTATAACTAAAGTATATAATGTGTCGAGAGTGTGTCGCGAATGTGTCGCGGACACAAAAGAATACAAATTTAATTAAAAAGGCATGTAAATACTATGAAGAAAAGTATTTATGTGCCTTTTATTTTTTATTTAGCGAATAGCTGAATATCAATATTTATTATTTAATATCACATATAACATAAAAATAAGTATGTAGATAAGTATATATCAATTTGTATATACAATTCGGCATGCTTGGGAGAGAAAAGGAAGGTGTGATAAACATGAAAAGAGATCAGAGAATAGTTGTAAGGTTGACAAAGGAAGAAAAGGATTTAATAGTAGACAAATCTAAGGAATTAAATATTAATTGCAGTGATTTAATTAGGGAAGGTATGCTTAATTATATTAATAATACTAAAAGAATATATATACCTAACAGTAGTGCTTCAAAAACATTAGCGGAATTATGTGATCTATGTAATTTGGTGGAAGGTGATCTTAGAAATGATATTTTATATAAGTTAGGAGAGTTAGAATGTCAAATATAGTGGTTTTTACTAAAAAGGATAAATACATTGATTCCAATTCAATCAATGATGTAGTGAAATATGTAATGGATAGAAGTTACAATGAAAAGGAGGGTACACTTTTATCCAATGCATATGGTGTTAATCAGTTATCAACAGATTACATGATTAAATCTATGGAGAATGTGAACAGAAGAAATAATCAAACAGAGGGTAAACAAATATATCATTTTGTAGTATCAATTTATAAATACAGTGCTACTTATCCTTACAGAAAAGGAATTGCAAAACTTATTCAGAATACAGTAGGTTTATATTTTTATAAGCTTGGTTATCAGATTATAAGTGGTATTCATGATGATGATGGGTATATTCACATTCATTGTGTGGTCAATAATACTAATTTTATAACTGGTAATAAATTACATAATATACAATATATATTTAATAATTTGCTAGGAATACTTAGAAAAGAATATAAGGATTTAAAATGGGAAGGAGTGTATTATAATGATATTTAGTATTCATGATCTATTAACTATTGAACAAGTTGCAGAGGTACTTAATGTATCAGATCAGACAGTAAGAAAACTTGTTAAAAACAATGAAATTAAAACAGTTAAATTTGGGCGTACATATAGAATTACCAAACAGGCATTAAATGAATTTATTATTGAAAAGCAAGGCTGAAAAGTCTTGCTTTTTTTTGTCATAGTCAATTTTTTTAATTATATATTATAGATTTGAATATAAAGAAAAAGGAGGAAAATTAAAATGAGTAACGGTTATATTCAATTAACAATTTTAGAATTAAAAAGATTGGAGAATTTAAAAAGTGATTTGGATAATCAAATCAAAGAAAAAGAGGATGTATTAAAAGAATACATGAGAACAAATAATATTGAGGAATTACATGGTATGGCAGGAGAAAAGGCGATTTATAGAGAAGTGATTTCTAATAGATTTGATACAAAGAATTTTAAAGAAAATTTTAGTGCGTTATATAATTCCTATTTAAAAAGAACAAAGAATTTAAGATTTAAATTCAGCTATTAGGAGATGGTAAATGACAAGAGTATTAGTAGAAATATTTATAACAGTAATTTTTAATAATAAAGACAAGAAATAGGGTTGATCTAATTCAACCTTATTTTTTTAGGAGGAGAAGGAAATGAGAGAAGTATTATTATATTTTTCGTTAAAATACAATGGAGATTTTGGAGATATTTTAGAAGCACTTCAAAGAAAAGAAAAAGTGGATCAAGAACTTAAGAAAGATTTATTTAAGAATTTAAAATGTAATTTTATCACATTATTAGATGATGAATACCCTAGCGAATTAAAAGAAGTATCAGCACCACCAGTTGTATTATTTTATTATGGGAACATAAATCTACTACATATGAAGAAAGTCGCTTATATAGGTACAGAACATTACAGCGAAGAATCAGCATCCAGCACTGTTAAATATGTCAAAGAACTAGTAAAAAAAGGATTTTGTCTTATTAGTGGCTTCAATGTAGGAATAAACAGATTAGTTCATAAAGAAGTTATTAATAATGATGGTTATTCTATTGCTATATTAAGCGGTGGTATTGATAAATGTTCACAAATAACAAATCAAGATATTTATGAAGAAATGAAAGATCATCAATTGATTATTAGTGAATATCCTTTTGAGGTAGAAGCTAATAAGAAAAGATCAGTATTCAAGAATAGACTAATTGGTGGATTATGCAATGCTTTGATTGTTGGTGAATGTGATTTAGGAGCGCCCTATTATAAAGCAATTGATTATGCTGTAGAACTTGATAAAAATGTTTATAGTATTCCTGTATCAGCAATCGCTAAAAAGCAAGGAACGAATGAATTAATCAAGAACGGAGCTACATTGATGAATGATGTAGAATTTGTAGAAGTAGTATGAATTTACAACAATTAGATGAAATATATGTTGAACTAAAAGAAATTAAAGCAATATTATATATGCTTTCCAATGTGAATAATGATGCATTAATGGGAGAATATATACCAATTATTGCATGTCATTATCAAGAATTATTACAAAATATAATGAATAGATCACCTATGAGGTTTCTCATAGGTGATCTATTCATCAAGTACAGCTTTAGCAAGTCTAATGATTAAGCTAAGCTGTTTTTTATTTGCCTTTGAACATATTTGATTAAGTTCATCTATATAATAAGTATCTTCTATAGTAGAAGTGCCAGATATTACATATGATAAATCCAATTTCAAATATTGTGAGATATAAGCAAGAGTATCAAGGGTAGCAGTTGCCTTTCCATTTTCTATCTTACTTATGTAATAAGTTGATAAATTTAAATCACTAGCCATTTGTTCCTGAGTGATTTTAAGTTCCATACGTTTATTTTTAATTCTTTTACCAATTTTAGCGTAATTAATTGTTGAATTTATCATCTGTTTTTCACCTCGTATATGGATAATCATATAAATATTTTTGACGATTATACATAAACTAACAGAACAACTTGCATTAATAAGACAATAAGTGATAAAATTATATAAAAGAGGGAGGTAAGAATATATGTCTGTTTTAATAGTGCTTTATGCCATTTTAGGATATTGGGCAACAGGAAGGACAATATATCGAAATAGGGTTATGATAACAACTTATAAAAATTATTTTTTTAGTAGGTTAATTTATGGATTATTATTTGGATTTATATTAATTCCATATGCAATCATAAGGGATTTATTAGGGTGGTAGATAATATGGAAAACTATTATGAAGTGTTAAATGTTGTTAATTTTGCAGATGAAGAAGTTATAAAAGCTTCTTATAAGGCATTGGCAAAGAAATATCATCCAGATATAAATAAATCTGCTGATCCTAATATTATGGTAAGGATAAACAACGCTTATGATGTGCTTTCAAATTCTAATGAAAAAGAAAAGTATGATAAACAATTAATGGAATACTTAGCAAAAATGAAGGAAGAAAATAAGGTACATAGAGAAAATCAAACATATGTGAATCAAGTTCACAAAAGTAATACAAATAATGTAACAAAAAGGGATTACAAAGATACTTATGACGATAAACCCAAATTTTCCTTTATTCGAGGGATACTTAGCATAATAATTACTGCTATATTAGGGGCTATTGTTAGCTTTGTTATTGTTGGTTTACTATCAGAAGATGGAAGTTGGTCTTACATTTTATATTCATTTTTTGGAGCGTTTATTGGATTTATGATAAGAAAAATTTCAGGTCGTGAAAGTATTGTTTTAGGTGCTATTGCAGTTTTAATTACAATCATATGTATAGTCTTTCCATACTATGCTTACTTGTATGAAAACATTGATATTTTATATGGATCACTAACAGAAGTAGGAAAGTTTTTAAATATTATTAAAGAGGTTGCAAGTTATTTATTAGGCAGTGGAATTATTAGAATGGCATTTGTTTTAATGTCACCAGTTATGGCTTATGAATATGCGTGTGATGAATGATTACAAAGAGGAGGATATAACTATGAATAAAATAATTAAACAAAGTATATGTATATTTATATCATTGAGCGTAATGTTCAGTATAGTATGTGTAAAAAAAATAAGTGATGTAAAAGCGCTTGGACAAAAGTATAAAATTGTAGAAACATCTTCTAAAAAAACAAAAAAGAAAGCAAAGAATGATGAAATTATAAAATACAATACGATAGCTTCTTTTTATAATGATAAAACAAAGGTTAATTTTTCTTATGCAACAACAAATAACTATAAAGTTTATAATTTCAAAAAAAGAGAAAAAGTTAATAAATATTTAAAGGGTAAAAGTTTTGAGGATATATACAAAAATGCAGTTGCTTTAAAAAATAGCTATGAAGGTTTTATGGGGGATAGTTATTTATCTAGGACTATCCAACAAGAAGAAGCTGATTATTTATATTATGGTAAATTAAATAAAAAAAGTAGACCTTCAGGAATAGGTGTTCTGTTCAATGTTCCAAAATCTTTTAGTGATTTTAAAGAAATACCTGATGTTGTTTATATAGGATATTTTAAAAATGGTAATTTCAATGGTTATGGAGCTAAATTTACAACATATGAAGATTCAGGTTGGAGTATAGAGGTTGAATATGAACAAAAAAATAAATTTTACTTTTTCGTAAATGATATCAGTTATGAAGGATATTTCAAAAATGGGAAAAAATCAGGTAAAGGAAATAGCTTTGAAAGTAATGCGTATTCATTATTAGCTAATTATACAGATTATGCTAATGATGGCGAGTTAGCAGAATATGATAATTCTTATGATAATAATTCAGATGATTATGAAAGTGATAATAGTGATTCTAGCTCTAGCTACAAGCCAATTTATACTGATAAGCAATATGAGGTTATGACAAGAGTACTGACAGAAAATTTAAGTTACAAAGTTAGTATAGGAACTTTTAAAAATGATCAAATGAATGGAAAATTTAAGGTTTATGATAATGGAAAATTATTATATTCTGGTGGAATTAATCAAGATGGTTACTGCGGAAAGGGAAAACTATACAATCAAGAAACAGGAAAATTAGAATGTGAGGGTGAGTTTTCAGAAGGCAAACTTAATGGCATAGGAAAATTATATAATCAAGAAACAGGAAAACTTGAGTATGAGGGTGAATTTATCAATAATGTATTTAATGGAAAAGGAACGTTGTATGATGAACATGGAAAAGTAATACATAAAGGAAATTTTTATGATGGAGATATTAAGTAGGTGAGGAAAATGAGTAAAGAAGCTGATTTAATAAGTATTGTAAATAAATATGGTTATGACATTTCAGAATATGAAGATTATGTTTTAGGTAAAAATTTAACAAATAGACAATTAAATGGTATTCAAAATAAAATAATAGATGTACAGCAACAAGATATTATTGGTTTTATTGATATAACAATTACTAAAAGTGGAAAAGAAGGACTTCTCTTTACAAAGGATAAGCTAATTTTTAAAGATCGTACTGCGCCTACTGGGAACGAAAAAATTAATATTGATTATTCTAATTTGAAGGATGCAAAAATTCAATATGCAAAAAAGAAAGACTGTGATAGTTCGATAATTGTATATACTAGAGATAATGAAGAATATATAGTTCGAAATAGTTTTCTTAAAAAAATACCTTTAATTTTGTGTATACAAGAAATAGCGAATATATGGAATAAACAATATACAGAAAATTATAATGATAAAAATAAAAGGATTGAATTAAAAAATAATGATAATACTGATGGAATGGTTTTAGAATGTCCTAACTGTGGTCAATTATTTGAAAAAGGAAATAAATTTTGCAGTGAATGTGGAGAAAAATTGGAACTAAGACCAGTATCGTTGATTGAAGTAATGCAAGTTCATATATATAATGATGAATGTCTTTTTTGTGGAACAAAAAATAAAAAAGATGCAGAAAGATGTAATGTGTGTGGCACTATACTAATTCATAGTGATTTTAGTTTTGAAGAACTATTGAATTTATATGCAGATTCTAGAATGCTTTTGACGGGCATGGATTTGAATATAGCTAAGGGTATGAGCTTAGAAGATTGTGAAAAGGAATTTGCACTAACAACGGGTGTTAATAGAAATTATGCATTTGAAAGAGACTTTATAAGAGAATTAGAACAATTTATTACTGTGTATACAATGGAGAAAAACGGGTGGATAAATGTTAATAATTTCACCTATCCACTTTGGAGACTTGATGATTTAGACTGTGATAAAAATGATGATGATTTTGATGAAAATGAGTAAATAATTATTTAGATTGTTTCATTAGGAGGCTGTAACAAAATAAAATAAACAGCCAAAAATAGAAAAAGAACAATGAAACA
>ENA-ORTT01000848-ORTT01000848.1-human-gut-metagenome-genome-assembly--contig:-NODE-848-length-35935-cov-4.410535_pt1 | contig 35935 bp, 19 predicted proteins | sample MGYA00242074_ERZ509197 | MGnify/ENA primary metagenome ERZ509197 (study PRJEB26280, sample SAMEA2338789) | human gut metagenome | biome: human gut; feature: human-associated habitat; material: faeces...
TAAGTGCCTTATTAGGCATATTGAACGATATTGGAAATATTTTATCTAAGAAACTTTCAGCTTTATTTATTTCGTTATTATATTTATTCATTAAAGCTAATGAAACTGCATTTTTATCAATTCCAAAAATAAATATAACATCTTGTACAGAAAGCAATAATTTAATATTATAAATTATATTAAGCATATTATCACTATTGCATCTATCCAAATCATCTATAAAAACTATAATTTTTTTATTTTTCTTTTCTATATACTTTTTCACTTTTTCTTGAAATGTTTTAATAAAATTATCCATATTATTACTTGGATCTATTTCTTTTTCTAATTGTTCAAAAGCCTTTTCCATATCATATGATACAAGTGGAATATTTACATTTATTCCTTTTCCTAATATAATAAATGCTTGTAATAATCCTTTTCGTGTTGTATCATCCAATTTTATTTTTTCAAGAATTTTATTTAATATTTTTATACTTAAATTGCTATAATCACTTTCTTCTTTCCACATATCTATCCATATTTTTTCATATTTATCATTTTCTAGTTTTTCAGCAATAGTCTTCATTAGAGAAGATTTTCCATTTCCCCATTCTCCATAAATTGCAATCATATTATTTTTTGATAATAATTCACTATCAGCTTTAATAAATTTTGCTATTGAATTAGCTTTCTCTAAGCTTCCTAAAAAGTCATTAGTCTCATTTAAAATAATTGGTTCTTCTGTTAAATTCATGTTCTTTCTCCTTTTTTTATACTTTTAATTATTTTATCTATTTTCTCTAATTGTTTTTGAGTAAAATATTTTTTAAAAAATATTTTACAATAGTTATCTACTATTTCCTTTTGTACATTGATGCTTTCTATTTCTGTTTTTATGCCTTCTATAAAAAAAGTACTTAATTCTTTTTCTTCTTCAATTCTAATTTTAAATAAATCGTCTGGCTCTCCTAGTATCTTTTTACTGTACTCTTTTATATCTTCAATTTTACTTTTTAATATGGTCAAAACATTTATTGTATTTAAAAAAATGATGCCACTAACCAAAAATATTTCATTATTTAATTTTTCTAAGTTTAATTTTGTACAAACTGCATCTATATATAACAATACAATTTGATAAACAAGAAAAAGACTCAAATATAAATTAAATAATCCTTTTAAATCATCTTCTTTTTCTATTAAATATACAAACTCACTTACTTTAGTGGCATGAGAATATCTGCATAAACATTTATAAATATATGTTAAAATGCCTTCCCCAAGTGTATTTTCAAATATTTCATCTTTTTCTATGATGCTGAAATATTTATTAAAGTTTTTGCTAACATATTTTCTAACCTCACTCATTCTATCTTTTTCTATATCTTTAATTATCTTATTATATGATTCCATCATATCCTGATTATCTTCTAAAATAATTGCCTTTAATAACATTTCATAAACATTTCTCAAACATGGTAATGCAACATTGACATGATTTGTCTCTATCATTTTCATAATACTAATAAGTAATTCTCCTGATGCATAAAGATTATTTTTACATGAATTAACCATATTATCTTGTTCTTCTAAAACTTTTAGTATCTTTTTTATTTGTTTTATATACATTTTATCATATATTTTTATAATTTCATTTATCTTGTCCATCTTTCCTCCAACAAAAAAGCAAAATACAATGTTCAAATATACATTAATATTTTGCTTTTCTTTAGTTTAATTATCTAGTTCTTCGTCTTCATTTTCAAATTCTACATCATTATCATGTTTTTCTCTATTACAATGTCTATGTAGCAATTGTGCATTTTCTTTAATTGTTTCTCCTCCAAATACAAATGCTTCAATATGATCAACCTCAGCATCATCTATACTTAGTATTTCATTTCCACAATATGAACAAACATATCCTTCATGCCATAATTCTTCTTTTGTTTCTTTAGAAAATGTTCTTTCTACGCCATAATCACCTTTTTTACCAATAATTTTAGAAAGTAATTCATAAACTTTCATTATTCTTCCAATAACTCTTACCTTTGATCCTGTTGCAGCATAAGTATAATCTTGATATTCTGGATCAGTCATTTTCATTTCTTTAATTTTTTTTCTTATTTCATCTGAATGCACCATAATATCATGATTGTTAAACATAGAAAATCCAATAATAATTGAATCATAAGTTGAGCCACTAAATTTATTCATCATTTTTCCTTTTGCTCTGTCATATCCAAAAAAAGCATCTTCTCCAAGTACTTGTTTAATAATATCTATATTGGAATTGTATTCTTTCTTAAACTGTTCAATTTCTTCTTTTGAATCGTTTTGATGTTTTTTCATATACAAGTTTAATGTTTTAGATATTGAACTACTATATTCTTGAAAATTCTTTAATGCAAAATATCTTAATATTGTTTCCTGATAGTTTTTTCTCTTATTCTCAGTTCCTATAAGAAATGCTAGTGTCTTATTGCTTCCTGAAATATCTTCTAGCAAACTATTAAAACTACCTCTATATATACAATTTCTTAATTCTTGTGGTTTTAAACTTGTAGAACCTTGATTTAACCTTGCAAATATTTCATATTTTAATTCTTGTGATTCTTTTTTTATAACTATTGAATGAATACTTGTATTTTTAATTGTTCTTTGAACTGCTTTATCTAAATCTGCAAATCTTTTTCCATTAAAGTCAGTATATTCTTCTAAGTTTTTTAATGCAAATTCATTTTTTAAAAATTTCACAAATGAAGTTAGTCTTTGTTGTCCATCTATTATAGAAAGTGTACCATCACTCTCTTCACAAAGGTAAACTGTAGGAATTGGTATTTGTAATAAAACAGATTCTATTAATTTTGAAGCTTTTTTCTCATCCATAATATAATCTCTTTGATAATCTGGTTGTGGAATTATATCTCCGTCATCAAACATTTCTTTAATTATACTTAAAGGATAGTCCTTTGTATCTGTATACACTTTTTTTATATCTAATTCTTCCATTTATTTTTTCTCCTTTATTTTTTATTATTCTATCATTTTTTTATTCAAAAATAAACATTTTTTATTTTTTTCATTTATTATAAAAACTAGGAACTTTGTTTAAAATTCCTAGTTCTTAAATTAGTTGTTAATTTGAATTATTTTTGACATTATTTCTCTTTGATTTTCTATTTTTTCATAAAAATCTAATTTTTTCTCTTCAAATTCATTTATAGTTTCTATGATCTTTTTCTGCTCGTCTAATTCTGATGGTACAGGAATCTTTATTATCTTTAAATTATCCACTGACATAACATTTTGAAGTCCCAAGCCATGACTTTTTTTTCTGAATTCATCTGCAATATGTTCTAAACATATTTTTAAATATTCTGGAATAATATTATCTTTAGCCCTAAATCTTAATAAAGCCTGATTAATTATGCCTTTTTCCATGTTATCTGGTGCAATAGCAAATTTTCCTATTGTTCCAGAACAACTCATTATTATATCCTTAGGTTTTAATTCAAATCCTTGCATTTCTTCAAATTTTTCTTTAGTTATATAATATCTACCAATAGAAAAATCATTATTTATAGCATGTTTTTGTTCATATATTTTATATCCTGATGACACAAATATTTCTTTCTTCAAAGACCCTCCAAACGGTCCTCTTTTAAAATCTGCATAATTGCTTAATTCTCTCTCTTCATATCCTTTAGTATATAGTTGAGAAACATAATTTTCTATTTGAACATCTATATTTGTTACTTCACTTTCTATAGTTGATATATTATTACTGCAATCAAAATACTCTTTTACAATTTTAGTTTGTACATTTATTGGTGGAACTGGTACTTTTATCATTCCTAAATCATCTGGATATACATGAGGCTGTCCTTGCCCTTTTTGCAACATATAAATTTCTGATTGATATGTTTTTAATAATACATATAAATATTCTGTCAAAACTTTACTTTCATCATATGATTTTATTGTGGTACAATCAGATGCAAATATTTCTTCACTCCAATAGTTGATATATCCTGCATTTGCTCCTGATGCGCTAACTGTTATAATATTCGGTTTTCTATTAGATGTATCATGATAATAAGCAAGTGTTTTTCCCCCTGCAACTACAGGTATTTTACCTGGCCTAGTATCTTTTTCCGTTATAGAAGTTCCTTTTTGTAAAATAGATACGCTTTTTAAGTACTCTTTATTATACTTACTATCAATATTAATTCTAAAATCTGGTATTAAAGAAATATCGTAATTACCAGAAAAATTACCTAAATTAAGGAGTTTATTTGTATTACAACACTTAATATGTTCGATTAATTCCTCTGGTATATTAGGATATTCATTTAAAAACGATTTTCTTATATAATAATTTGCCTTAGATATATTTTCATTTAATATATCATCGTCATATAAGCAAGTAGTCATTTTTCCTTCTTCGTCAGTAAAATAGTGAATTCCTTCATATCCTCTACGATTAGAGAATTCATATCCTAAAAACTCTTTTTCTTTTTGTTTCTCTCCTGTATTTATCAAGATAGTTTTATTGTTAAAAGTCATTAAGTACAATATTATTTTTTTCTTCTCACAATCATTTATATATTCCCTAAATTTTTCAGTATTTACAAAACTATTATTTCTTTCTTTAAAAGTCTTTTTATACGAGTTACACATATTTATGTATATATCGTTGTTTTTAATGACATCATTAATATCATTCTTTAACAAATTAATATAGTCACTTACGGATAAATCTTCAAAATACTCTTCTACATATTTCTGAATAACATTTGGTATTTCATTATACGCAAAATCCTTAAATGTTTTTAAAAAATTTACAACTAGATCTTCACATATTAAATAGTCTAATTCTTTTCTTTTCTTTAAGAAAAGAATTATTGTATTCGTTCCTGTAGCCATAAAAGTATTAGACCCCATTTTCGCAATACCTTTAATGTAGAAATTTTTTAATATGAGCTCTCTTGTTTTTTCATATAAAGCTCCTGTATTTGTTAATATTGAAGCTGGCAAAATCACAGCTGCACAACCACCAATTTTTAATAATTGATATGCTCTTTCAACAAACATACATTCAATTTCTGAACTATTTTTTGTTAAATACCTATATAAATTAAAATCTTCATCATTAGAAGGAAGCGTTTGTCTAAAAGATGTAACAGAGTATGGTGGATTAGCTATAACAAAATCAAATTTTTCATTTAAATTTGAGTCATTTTTTAGCTTATCTATATATTTTGAAGACGAAAACTTATCTAAACCATCAGCCAATATGATATTTGCATCTCCATCTCCATTTAAGAAAGTACTAATTTTGGCAGCTTTTACAAGTCTATAGTCTTTTTCTACTCCGTAAACATATTGTTTTGCCCATTCAAAGACACCTTGCATTGAATCCTTATCATCTGTTTGTTTCCATTTTTCCAAACAATTTTTAGTAGACCTTTTCAAATAAGTAGTATCATATTCATTTATAATTTTTTGTATAATATCCATATACTCGGTCAAAAAATGCCCCGTTCCACATGCGTAATCTATTGCAATTGGTAAAATTTCATCTCTATTTAATTCAACATTATCATCTATTACTTTTTTTAATGGTAAAGATGAAATCATAAATCTAGAAATTGGAACAGGTGTGAAAAATTGTCCTGATTCTTGTTTAATACTCGTATTTAATAACAATTCAAAAAAATTTCCTAGAAACTGTTGTTTATGTCCATATCTAAATTGATATGGTTGTAATAATTCTACTACTTCCTTAACAACTTTAGCATTATCTTCAAAAGATTCTTGATTATATACTTCCTTAAAAGCAAACTCTGAATTCTTTTGCAATCTTAAATCTTGGAACATTTTCTTTATTATATCTTTTGTTTTTTCATTTAAAACTGCAATATTTTTATTTATTTCTGAGTCTGAGTAATCTGTTACTTCTATATTTAAAAATTTTCTCATGCCTTGTCTATATAAATCCTCTAGTTTTGATTGCATACTTACATATGTAGAATCTTCATTCCATTGGAATTCAACCTCTTCATCATCATTTCTGTCTTCATCAATTATTTTACAAATAAATAAATTTAATATCTTATTAAATGCATTTGGTTTATCAGAAACAGAATTATGTCTCAAAATTTCTAGAAATTGGTTAAAAATTCGTGAACTTGTTTCATCTGTTAATTCCTCTAATTCACCCCTTAAGATTTTTTTTGTTTCAATATTATATGGCGTTATATAGTCTTCAAATATTCCATTTTTCTTAAATATTTTATTCCAGTAATCAAACAATTCTTTTTTATTTGATAGACTTTTCCATTCCTCTTCAACTTGTATAATCGCATTTTCAAAAATAATTTTATTTTCTTTTAAGTATGAAGCATATAAACACAAATATTCTGTACTTTTTTCTTCCCAACAATATGAAAACAATTGTCCCTTTGATTCTCCGTCCTTATTTGATGTTAGCATATTGCTTTTTTCTTTTTCAAATTCTTTCCCATATGTTTTACATTCTATCATTAAATATGCTTTATTATCTTTTTTTACCATAATGTCTAATCTTCCTGAAGTTCCATGTCCTGAAGGCCATGAATGTTCTAACTCTATACATTCAGGCTTATAACCTTTTTCAAGTAATCTATTAACACATTCTAGAACGACAAAATTTTCTTGTTGTGAAAAATTAGATGTAGTTTTGCTTGAAACGCATATTTTAGGAAAACCATTATTATTTTCATAATCGATTAATTCTTGATCAAAGTTTATTGTTATTCCGTATTCTCCACTATATTTTTTTTGCCATATTTCTTCACTACCATTTAATAATGAAAACCCTAATTGTTTTATTAAACTTCTTACATATTCTTTGTTTACTGACATTTATTTTCCCTCCTTGACACTATTCTCTATTAATTCAGCTATATATTTATTAATACTGTATCCACGATTCTTGTCTTTCTTCTTATTAACTTTTTTTCTAACTTTTTTATATAATTCGTCACTAATTCGCAAGGGGATAGTTATTTTTTCCTTAGTAGGTATATCCTTTTCTTTCATATTTCCTCCGTATTTTGATATCATAATATTATAATATTATGATATCAAAATATTAACAATAAATTAAGTTATTGTCAATAGAGTTTTATTAAAAAATCTCATATTTTCTTATCTCCTTCTTTTTCTTTTGTTCTTTATTCTGTTCCTTATTTTCTACTTCTTTAATCTGCTGCTTCATTTCTGGAACATTGTTATAAATTACATCACAAAGTTTTATTTCTTTCTTTACTTTCTTAAGCATATCTGTAACAAGAATAATATCTTTAGTAATAGCATCTCTATCTTCATCATTGTTACATTTATTTCTGTGATAATACAACTTATTTCTTTTATTAAGAATTATTTGTTTTTCTCCAAGTTTCTTAGTTTTTAGCTCATTTACCGCATCTGTTGTTTCCAATTTATATTTACACATAAATCTAATTTGTTCTGAATAGAAGTCCATTTTCTTTATAGCTTTTTGCATTTCTGGTGTTAGCTTGTACTCTATATTATTCTTTTTATGAAAGCCTAATAAAAACTTGTAATAATAATATAATGCAATTATTCCTTTAGGCTTATATTTTTTCTTTATCCCAAATTCACTTGAGTATTTTGCTTTAGTAACTCGATAAGGAACTATATCTGGTATTCAAACATAATCATTTTGAAGAATTCTTTTTGTAATATTATCAGCAGAATATTCTTCTCCAAAAGCTCTTTCAACTCTTATATTTCTTTTATAAGGTTCTCTCCTTACAGATAGTTTTCCAGCTCTATAATAATAATGATATCCCATTGATTCTAATATTCTGTGAAAATCTTTTGTTGTGTAAGAATTCTTAATTGCATAATCTAAATCTTCTTTAACTTCTTTATGATAATCACTTTCTTGTATATGTTTTTTATAAAAGTTCTCGAAGTTAATTCCAGATTTGCATTTCTTTTCTTCTAATACACTTAAGCCATATTCCTCACAAAGTTCATCAGATGTTTTTCGCAATAAAGCTGTATTTTCGAAATTACTATAATACTTATATCCATCCTTAAATGAAACTGAATTAATTACAAAATGATTATGAAGATGTTTAGTATTTAAGTGAGTAGATACTACTACTTGAAATCTATCTCCCCACATTTCTTCTGCAAGTCTTACTCCAATTTCATGAGCAATTTCTGGTGTTACTTCATTTTCTTTAAAAGATTGCTCTGCATGAAATGCTAATATGCCATCTGTTTTGTGCCAGAAGTCTTTTGCATTTCTCATTTCTTCTACTGCTGAATCAACATCACAATTTATACCTGTTGTATAAAATTGTTTTTCTGTTTTATCTGCATTAGTTGCATACATCATTACTTGTCTTATGCTATCGTAATCATCTACTCCATTTTCTAAATAATCATTTTTTGTTTTTTCTTCATTTGTTGTATAATCCATCACATGATCTAATCTATTTTCTACTTTCCATATTTTTGTTGTAGCCATAATTTTCTCCTTTCTAAAAATAAAAAGGGGCTTGGGGAATTTCCCCATTTTGAATTTCGAGCTACAGAAATTCATTGCTTGCTGATACATAACTTATAACTAAAACATGGAAGGAAATGCCCAAATCCTTTTCAAAAATTTAGGCATTATTCCTTAAATTTAATCATCATAAATGCATTCTTTTAGTACAATTTCATCTACACAATTGCTTATATTATTCATTAGTCCTACCCACTTCATTTGGTCTTTTTGTTTTAATTCTTCAGTAATATTTTCGCTCTTTTTGAACTCGTCCATAAGCTGATTGTATCTTTTATTAGCTAACTCTTGTACTTCTTTTAAATGATCTATTAAAGTATCTTCACACTTCATAATTTCATATTGTATATGCTTATTTTCCTTTAAATAATTAAGTCTTAACCTTCCATATTTATCTAATCTAAAATCCTTATATTTTTTTGGTAATTCCAATTCAGGATAATAATAATCTCCTACTTTTTTATAAGTTATATCCATAACTTTCCTCCTTTTTATTTACTTTTCTAAAATTTTATATTAAAATATATTTATAAACATTTGGGTTAGTATTTTAGTTTGCCGACTTATACTAACTCTTTTCTTTTGTCTTTTCCAAAGATGATTATTCCTCTACACATTTCATAAAGTCTTGATATTATAGAATCTACTATTTCTTCATTGCTATTACATAAAAGTCTTTTTTTTAACTTTTCCTTGTTATAATTTGTTGTAATTATTATTGGTAAATTATTTTCGTATCTATTATTTATTATTGTAAATAGCTTTTCTAATGTCCATTCACTAGGTCTTTCTTTACCCAAATCATCAATTATTAACAATGGAATCTTTGAATATTTTTCAATAACATCACTCTCACAATTGCCATCAATTTTGTAAGTATCCTTTATATCATTTAGTAAAGTTATTAGTGTTCCAAATATAACTGGTATTTCATTTTCTATTAAGTAATTTGCAATACTAGCTGCTAAATGTGTTTTACCTGTTCCAACTCCTCCAGTTATAAATAAGCTTCCTTTATTATCACCTTTTACAAAATTCTCTGCATACCTTTTTGACTTTTCATAAGCCATTCTATTGTCATTATTAGTCATATAATTATCAAAATTATATTCCATTAATCTTTTGTTCATTTTGCTATTTAAGTAATATCTTTTTCTTAGCATCATCTTTCTGTTATACTCCCTTTTATATTCTATTGCAGCTCTTCTATCATCAACCTTTTTCCAATATATCTTTGCTTTCATACAGTCACATCTTACAGGTTCTCCTGATAGAACGAACTCTCTATCTCCTACTATAAAACTCATTGTCTTTTGTTCTAATTCCTTTCCACAGAATTTACATTTTTCTCTTTTAATTGTTCTTGTACTTATCATATAAATTTCTCCTTTCATAATTAAAAATTGCTTTTTAGTCTTTAAAACCACTATCATTTTCTATTCTAATCTTTTCTTCTCTATTCTTATCTTCTGCGTTATCTAACGTTACAGTATCGTTATTTATCATTTGTTTATCTCTAAATCTTTGCTGTCTTTTCCTGTTGTCTTCCTTGATTTTTTCGAGCTTATCAAGATTTTGATAAACATCCCAATTTTTAATATATATTGTTCCATCTTCTACGAATATCATGTGAAGATTCACTAGTTGTTGCATGATCGTTGTAAGTTTGTTTACTGTCTTGTTCATAATTCTTGCAAGATCATCTATTGTTATTGGGATATTCTCACCAAGTAGAACTGCTCCATGTGCATTACACTTTGCAGCTAATGCTAATAGTTGAAACCATACTCTACAATAGGTGTCCCCATCCCTACTATTAAGTAGTTTTTTAATTTTTTCATTGTCAAATATATCTGCCTGTATCTTAAACCAATGAACTTCAACCATTTTTCTTCCTCCTTTGCTATCTTACTGAAGCTCGTTCTTTTTCACATAGATATTCATCCAGCGCTTTTACTCTAAACAAGAACTTGCCGCCTACTTTTGAATATGGTATTTGTTTTTTCTTAACTAGTTGATTGATTAACCAATATGATATTCCTAAATAGTCTGCTGCTTCTCTCATTGTTAGAGTTATTCTTTTGACTTCCTGAAATTCCATATACATTCCTCCTTTCTTTTGAAATTTTATCTTCTTTGTTGACAACTTATCTTTTGTGTGGTAAGCTATTATTGTAAGTAATCAATTACTTGCTTCGTGCTGTAATTTTACTTAAAAGTCAGGTCTTGACTGGTTTTCACCCCTGTAATTGATTTTGCACAATAATCACTTACTATGGTTAAAGCATATCAGTAATCTATTATGTTTGTCAAGGGCTTACTGTTATTTTTTTATAATTTTTTAGGAGGTATTCGTATGAGCCTTAATTTTAGTGCATTTGAAGGAAAAAATATTTTTAAATTTGCTAAATATGAAGTTAAAGAAATAGGCAAAACTAAATATATAGTTCCAGATAGTATAAATAAAAAGCACTCTAGTGGTGCTCCATTAATTGATATAGAAAAAGATTTTGAAGAATCTATTTTAATAGATTTATTAAATATTGGTAAATTAGCTTTTTATAATGAGAACGATATAGAAAAAAGTATTTTAGACTTTGTAAATAAATATTCTACATTAGGATTAATAAACGATTTACCTTTAAATAAATACTTTTTCTTAGATGATAAAATTGTTTTAAAAGATTATAACTATATTGGAAATTCTGATTTAACAACAGTAGTAGATAGAAAGAAATATTTTAAATTGTTCTTCCCTACTTGTGATGATAGTCAGATAAAAGAATTAATTAACGAAGTAACTAAATTAATTGAAACTCCTGCCATGGAAAAATACATATTATCTGATGTAAATAAATTATTAGCAGGATCTAATTTATATTGTGAACCTTTAGATATGTTTATTAAATATGCTAAATTTTTATATAGTTTATTAAATAATATTTCTAATGAAGATAATTATAATATAGATGAATTATTAAAACAATTTGAAATTAACAATGTTAAAATAAGTTTGTCTAGAAAAGAAACTTTATCCGTTGAATTTCAAATCACTTGTTTAAAACAATATATCGATTATTACTTTGCTAAAACAGTAGCTAAAGATATTAATCTATTAAAAATATGTAAATTCTGTAATAAGGCTTTTCTTGCTGTCAATCCTAAAGCCGAATATGATACACCTCAATGCAAGAATAAAGCAAATGTTTATAAAAGTAGAGCAAAAAATAAATAAGAGCTGATAAAGCTCTTATTTTAATTATAAAGTATTTTTTTCTCCTAAAAAGGATAATTTATCGAACATCCTAGTAATATAACTTCTTTGAATGCTAAAATTATTTCCTATAACAATTCCCTCATCATCATTTCTAATAAATGTATAATCGTAAATTTCATCAATAACTGTATTATCTACATTTGTTATTTTTATTTCTTCTGTCAAATATCCCATAATATGATTACAATTTTGAATTATCTTCCTGAATTCTTCTTTTCCTTTACCTTTCTTTATTATTTGATATTCATTTATATCTTTTATTTTCAATGCTAATAATACTGGAAATAATATTGATGTAAAAAAATAACATCTTATATTATCATTATTTGTTTTTAATCCATTATATTTTAGTTTAATTAACTCAAAAAACTTATTGCAATCTCTTAAATTAAATTTTTTATACTTTAAAATATCTTTAATAACATCATCTACATAATAAGATGAATTGGTTGGTATAAGCATTATTTGATAGTTTATATAATGTTCTATATTAATTTCAGGAAGCTCTAATTGATAATCAAAAAACTTTTGTAGGTAATATCCCCCATTAAAATTATATCCATAATACTTTTCAATTGTATGTTGTAATTGAATCATGTTTGTTGAAAAAACAAATATAAATCTTTCATCATTAAAAAAATATTTGATTTTTTCTAACAACTTTACAGCAAATTTTGGATTACATCTATCTAATTCATCTATAAAAATAACTAATCTATTAGATTTTTCTACTAATAAATCTTCAAGTAATTGTTTGAAATTTTCCTCTAATTTTTTATCTAAAATAATTTCTTCAAGTATTGAACTATGTGACTCATTTTTTTGTTTTTGAACTTCTAATCCTAAAGTGTTTCCATTCTGATTTTGATATGAAAATCCAAATTTAAATGAGGATAACAGGCTATCTAATTTTTCTGCTAAACCTTTTTTTACCTTAGGATTGTCTATTTCTATATTTGAATTATTTTTTATTATATCTGCAATAATTGTCAAAACTGGTTCTTCAAAATAATCATATTCACATGCATTATAATATATAGCTCTCACATTCCCATATATATCAATATTTTTTTCTTCAAGCTTGTTCTTTATTTTATCAATTAAACTTTGTATTTTTGGTTCTATATTTTCTTTTGAAGAATTGTTTAACAAATTCATTATATATTCAACTTGCTTAACAAAAAAGGTTTTTCCTGTTCCCCAGTCTCCATCAATACTTATTGTACATTTTGTATCAATAGAATAGATTAAGTCCAGAAAATTATATATACTGCAATTTCTTCCAAGTACATCTGATTCCAAAGTTTTTTTAATATTTTCTTCTTTAATTTCTAATTCGTACATATTTCCTCCCAAATTAAAATAATTAAACTATACTCATTATATCTTGTATTTGTAAATGTTTAGGTAATAATAAATTATTTAAATTATTTATAAATCTACTATTATTAAAATTAACTATTATTAATCTGCTTTTAGCCCTTGTTACTGCTACATAGTGATTATAAATACTAGATAAATCATTCAAAGCATAATCGTTTGCAAAAACAATTACTTGGTCATATTCTAGCCCTTTTGATGAATGGAATGTAATGGATATATTATTATATTCCTCTATTTTAAATGCTGTATGATATATTTCTTCTGTAACAGTTTCATATAACTTTTTTAAATGTCTATCTTCTAATGTATATCCAAAGAATTCAGCTATATTTTTTACTTTTTCCTTAAAAGGATCATAATTATTTCTATTTTGCACTATATCGTTAAGAAATTTTTTTATCTTACTTAAATTTGGACTTTCTCCATTTGGTATTTCTGTTATTAAATCGTATTCTGAATATTTTTCTAATATAAAAAATTTAGCTATTGCATTATATAACCATGAAACCTCTGTTGTTATTTCTGCAATAGGGATTGTAGGAATATTAACCATTTCTATTCCATTCGAGGTCATTATTTGAGCACCATTTTTTGCATCATCATTTCTAAATCTAAGCAAAGCACATTTTTTAGAAGTATCAATATAAGGTAATATATCCAAACACCATTGTGAGATATTTGTATTAATTAATATTATATTTTCTAAATTATCTACAGTTTTATATAAATCTCTAGTTTCTTCACACAATAAATTAGAGTAATTTTGTATCTGCTGACATGATCTAAAATTTTCTGCCATAAAAATACTACTAAAATTAGTTTTATCTTTTATACTCCTAAATGCTTCTGGATAAGCACCTCTCCACATATAAATAGATTGTTTGTCATCACCTACTATAAAAATATCAATTTTTAACTCATCACATAGATACATAAATAAACTATGCATATCTCTATCGCAATCTTGATATTCGTCTATATATATTTTAAAATATTTTGACTGCAAATATAATCTACAAGCCTTGGATTCGTGCAATATTTTTAGAGCTAATTCAAATATGAAATTTTTTTGATTATCCCTATAAGAAGTCAAAATTTTTTGAGTTTTTAGAATTTGCATTCCTTCAGAAAAACTATTTACTTTAGTAGAATAATCTGTATCCATTTCAATATCATAATCATCCCCACAAACATCCTTTAAAAATGGTTTTATAATTTCGTTTATTACAAAGCTATTATTTGTGCCAATAAAATGATCTCTTACATCAGCATTTATTCTCTCCTTTATTTCATTTGCAGCTTTTATAGTAAATGTTATTGCAGCTATAACTTTATAATCAGAATTTTCATTTATCTCTTTTTCTATTTTTTTTACCATTGTAAAAGTTTTTCCTGTTCCTGCACTTGCCATAACAACAAGATTACCTGGTGTATCAATAATTCTTCTTTGTGTATCTGTTAAATTCATTTAAGCACCTCTTTCAAACATTCAAAATTATAACTTTCATATATAATTTTACAATCCTTAGTTGTTAATTTTTCAACTAATTCTTCCATATTAAATGATTTTGAATCTTGCAAATATTCTACTGGATTTGAAGTTTTTAAACATTTTACTAATTTAGCATGTAAAATTTCATCTAAATCATTTTCTAAATCGACTTTAGACAAAAATATCTTATTTTCTTGTCTTATTTTATCAAGTTTTTCTTTATTTTTATCATATAAGTTTTTCCTTGAATTCACACTATTTTCATCTATTCTTTTTGTAGGTAATATATCTTTACCTATTAGTTTATTGCATCTGCTAAAACCAAGTACAGAATACTTTTCTTTATATTTTCTTAAATCATTATCTGTTTTTATTATATATTCTATATGCAATGGTTTTAAGATTTCTATATATTTATCAAATCCAACTCCTCCAACATCAATGATATTGTTTCCATCAGATTCATAAAAAGGATTGATTTCACTTAAAACTTTTTCAAATAATGTAATTTCTGAAGGTCCTTCAACTAATAAAACTTTATTAGAGAAAATAGCTTCAGAAAGCCTTTTATTTAATATTTTTTTATATTTTCTATATACTTTTGGCACTTTATAAAAAACACTAGAACTATCAATTCTATTTTCATTATATATTCTTACTAAATTTACATCATCCATCTCATAAAGTATATAAGGAGAATGAGTTGTAACAAATAAATATTCATATTTCTTATCATTAAATAAAATTTTAGATATTGCAATTTGCATTGACTTATGAAGATGGTTTTCTGGTTCCTCAATTAAGAATAGATTTATCTTTTTTTCTTTCTCCTCTTCTGATATCATATCATACATTGAATATGTTAAAATCTTTTTTCTCCCTTCGCCAGAAGTTGGGTATAAGCTATCTGTATTTTCCTGTTTAATATATGGTACTAAATTTGAATATAATCCTTTTATTGCAATTTCAGATTTTATAGCTATCTCTATATTTTCATTTTTAAATCTTTTATATTCTGGTGTTATTTTTTGTTCAAATCCTTTAATTCCTGACAATGTTGATATTTTATTGTTTAAGTTTCCTATTGCTATATCTATATCTCCTAATATATTTTCATCAGTTTCTTTATCATTTTTTATCAAAACATTAATATTTTTTTTGAATAAATTATACATATCTACATATGCATCTATATAAAAAACATTAAAGATATAATCTATTTCCATTGAATAACTATATGATTTTATTTCTTGTAATCTTTCAATGTTTCCACCCCAATACATTTCTGGATTACCTAACATTTCCTTTTGATCATATTTAGCAACTAGTTTTATATACGCACTATTATCTGAACTCATCAAAGCACCTTTTAGCCTTGCTCTTAATTTCTTATTATCATCACACTGTTCATCTGAAATATCAATTTTCACTATCATTTCAATTGGTTTATTAGTATTTTTGTCATGATAATCCGTATCTAAAAAACCATTTTTTCTAATTTCTTTGTCAAAAATAAAACGTAGTGCACATAAAAAATTAGTTTTTCCAACATCATTTAAACCAAAAAATACATTTTTATTGCTTATGTCAATTTCTATATCTTCATAATTTCTAAAATTGATTAAATGTATATTTTCAAATTTCATAATATTCCCCCTATATTATTTTATAAATTATATCAAAAATATCCATTATTCTCAATACTTTGACAAAACGTTACATTATATTACAAAATTCGACATATTAAATTTATATTACATTTTTTCAAGTTTTTTATTGTTCTATATAAGTTGCTTTATGAATCTTATTGTAATCTTTGTAACACTTGAAAAATAAGCAAATTTCACTAGTAATCATCAATATTTTGATATATAATAATCACAATTAAATATGAAACTCTCGCCCATGGTTATGCCTGAAAGGAGGTGAAAAAGGCAATGGCTGGGAGTATTGAAAAAAGAGGTGAAAATACTTATAGGTTAGTAGTATCTACTGGTAAAAATCTTGATGGATCTAGAGCTAGAAGGACAAAAACTATCCATGGAACTCGTAAAGATGCTGAAATTGCACTTGCAGAGTTTGTTACAGAAGCTAATCGTGGATTAGTACCTGAAGGAAAGCCCGTAACTTTTGAAGAATTCTATCATATTTGGCAAGTAAACTATGGTACAAAAGATTTAGCTCCATCTACTTATAACAGATATGTTGGAATGTTAGAGAGCAGAATTCTTCCATATTTAGGTTCTTTTACTTTAGAAAAAATCAAACCTACAGATCTTATGAAATTGTATGATATGCTAGAACAAGATACTCAAATTAAAAGACTTGCTAAAAACAATGGTGAACGTACTTTGAAACCTTTATCAAAAAAAACTATTCTAGAACATCATAGATTGATAAGTGCAATGTTACACAAAGCTGTATATTGGCAACTTATACCTTATAATCCTGCTGAAAGAGTTCAACCGCCAAGAGCACCAAAAGCTCAACGTAGATTCTATGATGATGAACAATGTAAAGTTCTTCTAAAAGGATTAAATGAACTTGAAGAAAATGAAATGAAGTATAAGGTTGCTATTATTCTTACAGTATTTACTGGAGTCAGATTAGGTGAATTAATGGGACTTGACTGGGAAAATATTGATTTCAAGAATAAAGAAATAACTGTAAACAAATCAAGTCAATATTTAGCAAGTACAGGAGTTTATACAAAACCACCTAAAACACCTAGTTCTTTTAGACATATTTCTATACCTGATTCTGTCATCGAAATACTAGAGGAATATAAAATATGGTATGATCGTCAAAAAGAGCTTTGTGGTGAATTCTGGGAAGAATCTAATAGGTTATTTATACAAGATAATGGAAAACCTATGCATCCCGATACAGTAAGTAAATGGTTTGTTAAATTTGTTCAAAAGATAGGACTACCTTATTTGAATTTTCATGGTATTAGGCATACAAACGCTACACTACTTATTTCACAAAATGTTGATGTAGCAGTTGTAGCTGCAAGATTAGGACATGCTCAAATTAGCACAACATTTAATTTCTATGTCCATCCACTTGCTTCTCATAATAGAAGTGCAGGAATAGTCTTGCAAAATTTATTAGTAGATAAAAACTAATATACTTATCAGCTAAAACTCTTGATTTCAATAAATTCAAAAATTGCTTTTTTTAAGATTGTAAATGAGGATTTATGCTATTTTATGAGCTTTATAAAAGCTTGTGTCCCCAAGCTGTCCCCATTTACGTCAAAATTACGTCAGAGACAAAAAAATAAGAGTCTGCAATCTCTTGCGACTCTAATTAAATTTTTGGTTGCGGGGGTAAGACTCGAACTTACGACCTCAGGGTTATGAGCCCTGCGAGCTGCCAACTGCTCCACCCCGCGATATATAATTGTGGCAACTCAACTGTTGACTTACTAAGTATACAACAATATGTAAAAAATGTCAACGGTTTTTATAAAAATTTTGACATATAAAAAAATATATGCTATAAATACAACCATGGGTAAGAAATTATTGATAACAGAAAAGCCATCAGTAGCGATGGAATTTGCAGAAGCATTAAAAATAAATACAAATAGAAAGAATGGATATCTAGAATCAGAAAATTGGATAATAACATGGTGTGTAGGACATTTAATAACCATGAGCTATCCAGAAAAATATGATGAAAAACTAAAATTCTGGAGACTAGACACCTTGCCATTTATTCCAAAAGAGTGGAAATATGAAGTAATTCCAGCAGTAGAGAAACAATACGAGATAGTAAAAAGCCTTCTACAAAGAGAGGATGTAGAAGTAATATATAATGCAGGAGACTCTGGACGAGAAGGAGAATACATTCAAAGGCTAGTATTCATGATGGCAAAGCCAAATCCAAAAGCAGACATGAAAAGAGTATGGATAGACTCACAAACAGAGGAAGAAATAAATAGAGGAATAAAAGAAGCAAAAGAATTATCCGAATATGATAGCTTATCAGATAGTGCATATTTAAGAGCAAAAGAAGACTATCTAATAGGTATAAACTTTTCAAGAATGTTATCAATAATATATGGAAGAAGACTTGCAAAAGAAATAAACGAAGAAAAAGCTTCAATATCAGTAGGAAGAGTAATGACCTGCGTACTAGGAATGATTGTAAGTAGAGAAAGAGAGATTAGAAACTTCGTAAAAGTGCCATTTTATAAAATATCAGGAACATTTAATAAAGAAGGACAAAAAGGCCAAATTCAAGCAGAATGGAAAGTAACAGAAACATCTAAAATGTGGCAATCACCTAAACTATATAATGATTCAGGATTCAAGAACGAAGAAGATGCAAAAAAATTCATATTATCACTGCAAGGAAAGAAAATAATAGTAGAAGAAGTCAAGAAAAGTAAGCAAAAAGAAAATGCACCATTATTATTTAACCTTGCAGAAATACAAAATGAATGCACAAAAAGATTTAAAATAAAACCAGACGAAACATTAGACATAATTCAAAACTTATATGAAAAAAAGTTAGTAACATATCCAAGAACAGATGCTAGAGTATTATCAACAGCAGTTGCAAAAGTTATAACACAAAACTTAAATGGAATAGCAAGAGGCTACAAAGATGAAGAAGTGCAAAATCTATTAAAGAAAATGAAAGACGAAAAATACACGACAAACTTGGTAAAAACAAAATATGTAAATGACAGCAAAATAACAGATCACTATGCAATAATCCCAACAGGACAAGGATATGAAAACATAGAAAAATTACCAGAATTGCAAAAGAAAGTTTACAATATAATTGTCAAAAGATTCATAGCAATATTTTATCCAGCAGCAGAATTTAGCAAAGTAAATATAACGATAGATGTCGAAGGAGAAAAATTTTATGCAAGTGAAAAGATTTGTACAAAAAAAGGATATTTAGAAGTACTTAAAAAATCCACAAATGATGAACAAAATGTGGATAACTTGCAGGTAAAAAAGGGCGAAGAGCTTAATATAAAAACATACGAAATAAAAGAATCAGAAACAACTCCACCAACAAGATATAATTCGGGGTCAATAATATTAGCAATGGAGAATGCAGGAAAACTTATAGAAGACGAAGAACTTAGAGAGCAAATAAAAGGAGCTGGAATAGGTACAAGTGCAACAAGAGCAGAAATAATGAAAAAATTAGAAAAGATCAATTATATAAATATAAATAACAAAACCCAGATAATAACACCATCACAAAAAGGAGAATATATTTATGACATTGTAAATCAATCAATGCCAGACATGCTAAACCCAAAACTAACAGCAAGCTGGGAAAAAGGCTTGGATATGGTAGCTAAGAAAGAGATACACGCAGAAGAATTTATGACGAAATTAGAAAAATATATAAACAGCAAATTTGACAAATTAGTATTAAGAAGATAGCAAGTGGAATTTTATTACACTGGACAATTAAGCAAAAATATGCTATAAATAATACAGATTGGAGGAGAGGTTACCATAAATAAACTAAAAAAATTAGTAGTAAAAATACGTACTCTTGTAAAATTATTAGTAATACTAATAATTGCAGCTATATTAATAATCGGAACAATACAAATAATATATAGACAAACATATAGCGTAAGTCTAAATGGAGAAATAATAGGGTATACCAATGACAAGATCAATTTGCAGAAAAGAATAAATGATTATATTTCATCTGGAAATGGAGATGATGTAGCATTTGTCGAACTTAAAGAATTACCAACATATACAGCATGTATGTTAAAGAAAAACATAGAAACAAATGACGACGAGATATTTAATAAGGTTACATCATCAGGAACACCGTATTATAAATACTACACAATAACAAAAAATAATGAAGAAAAAGTTTACGTAGCATCATTCTCAGAGGCAGAAAAAGTAATAAATAATTTAAAAAGCAAAAATAGTGCAAACACAGACAAGCTAGGAATAGTAGAAAAGTACGAAACAGCAAAAGCAGAATTTAAAACAGTAGATACATGTGTTTCAGAACTTTATGAGAAAAAAGTTGTTGTAACCAAAAAAGCAAGTAGCACAAGCACATATAAAAATATTGGGACAAGAGTAGTAACAGGAGAAACAAGTGTGCCAACTAACCTAGGAGTAAGCTTAATAAAGCCAATTTCAGGAGTAATATCATCAAGATATGGTATTAGATGGAGAGACAATCACAAAGGTCTTGACATAGCAGCACCTAAAGGCACTGCTATTAAAGCAGCAGCAGGAGGAAAAGTAATATTTTCAGGATATGGCTCAGGATCTAACAGTTACAGTGGATATGGAAATATTGTAGTAATACAATCAACAAGTTCTCTTGTAATAAGATATGGACATTGTAGTGCATTATACGTAAAAACAGGAGAAACAGTTGTACAAGGTCAAGTCATAGCAGCCGTAGGATCAACAGGAATCTCGACGGGAAACCATTTGCATTTTGAAATAAGATATAAGGGAACAGCAGTTAATCCACAAAACTACATATATAAATAATTAATAAAATAAAAAAGCTCAGATTGTTAAAAAATTAACAATTTGAGCTTTTTGCATTAATAAAAATCACAATATACAAACAAATGAATAAAATATAAAGAAATAGGAGGAAGAAAATGGCTAAAATAAAAATATATAACAATGATACAAATCGTATGGAAACATATTATAGAGGAGAACAAGAGGCAATGCCGTATGTAACTGGAAGGACACTTACAGTAAAAGAATTTAGAGGATCAAGCAACAGTAATTTATTGTGGACAGAAAAAAGAGCAATGCTAGCATGGAACAGTCAAAGATATATTTATGGAAAACCAATTAAAGTAGGGTATGCATTTAGAAGACCATGGGAAGGGGGACACTCAACCTTGTCACAACATTATGCAGGCTTGGCTTTTGACGTTGGTCAGACATTAACAACAACAGAAAGGAATAATCTATACAATAGTGCTGTAAATTCAGGAGTGTGGACTTATGTAGAGCCACAAATTCTAACACCAACATGGATACATTTTGACAAAAGAAGAGGTAATCCGGCATGCTCTACAGGCGGATATCCACAGATACAAATGGGTTCAAGAGGAGCTTATGTAATGATAGCGCAAGATGACCTAAACACATTAGGATACAAAACAGGAGGCTTAGACGGAATATTTGGAAGCAATACACAAACAGCAGTAAGGAATTATCAACAAAATAAAGGGTTAGCAGTAGATGGGATAATAGGATGTAATACATGGAGATCTCTTCAAGAAGACGTATTAGGAAAAGGAAAAACAAGTACAACAATAGATTAAAAAGTTTTTATTAAACATGATCTTTAATAAAAAATTAAAGCTATAAAAATACACTAAAAAAATTAATTTATATATGCAAATAATTATGCGCAATATATTGAATTTTTCCTACGGGTATGATACATTTATAGCAATAAAATTTATATTAAATATCATGTTTAATAAATAAAAAACTACGAGAAAAAAGAGGAAAAATTATGAAAAAGATTTTTGGTTATGGAAAAAAGAACGAAAGAGGAATAACACTTACAGCACTGGTAATTACAGTGGTGGTACTAAGTGCAATAGCAGCAGTAGGACTAAAAGCAGCAGATTCAGAAATAAAATCCGTAAATGAAATTCAAAATGAAGCACAAAAGCAAGAGGACAAGTTAGAAAACACAGGAAAACAAATAAACAAAATGTATGATGATCTAGATATAAAAGATGTAGATCTAACAGCAGAGATTAAACAAACAACATGCAGCTTTGAGATAAGCAATGTCCAATTACAAAATTCATCAGAAATAATCGGAAGATACAAATACTTTATAAAAGAAAAAGATTCAAGTAGTTATAGAGAAATATCAAGTACAAAAGATAATTTCATGACAATGGACAAGCTAAGACATAATACGCAATATGACATAAAAATAGAAGTTTATAATCAAAGTGGTAAGAAAATTAAAACATCTGTAAAAACTGCAAAAACAAATGAATTAACAGCAGGAAGTTTAATTCTAAAACTAAAAGACAATGCAGGAGCAGAATACACACCAGGAACATGGACAGCAAGCGATGTATATGTAAGACAAGTAGAAGGAAACGCAGGAAAAACAACATATCAGACAGTAGGAAGTTCCGCTCAAACTATTGCACAAGGAACATCAGGAGAAACAATTGTAAGCAAAAGTGGTGTAACAACAATTAGAGTAATAACAACAGATGGAACAAATACAGTAAACGGAAAAGACTATGTTATAAAAATAGATAAAGAAGCACCAATATCAGGAGCATTAAAAATGCAACTAGATAATAGCAATGGAGCAGAATATAAAAATGACACATGGACAAAACATGACGTATATGTTTCACTACAACAAGGAAACTCAAACCTAAGTGGAATCAAATCAACAGCATACAACGTAACAGGAGCAGAAACACATACAAATCAAACACAGCCACTAACATTAAAAACAACAGGAACATACACAATAAATGTAATAACAACTAACAATGTTGGAATAACCTCAACAAAAACATATACAGTAAAAATAGACAAAGATGCCCCAGAAGCCGGAAAACTAATAATGAAATTAGGGGACAACAAAGGGAATGACTACACAGACGGAACATGGACAAATCAAAATGTATATATTGCAAAACAAAATGGAACAGATGCATTAAGTGGACATAAGTCAACAGTATATAATGTAACAGGAAAGAGCAATATAAGTAATACTCAAGATGCAATCACATTAACAGAAACAGGAGAATACACATTAACAGTAATAACAACAGATAATGCAGAAAACACATCAACAAGAATATACAAAGTAAAAATAGATAAAGTAAATCCAACAACACCAGAAGTAACAAATCCAAGCAATGGAGAATGGACAAAAGGCCAAGTAAAAATAACAATAAAATCAACAGATACAAATTCTGGAATAGATAGAATTGAATGGTTCGAAAATGGAGCATGGACAACAAGACAATTAACAACGACTAATGGAGTAGGCACAATCACATACACAGTAGATAGAAATACAGTTATAAGATTTAGAGCGGTAGATAAAGCTGGAAATATATCAGACGAAGCAACAACAACAATCAAGCTAGATACAAGTGCTCCTAATAAACAAGCTCCGGAAGCAACAAGTACTCCAAGTACAATAAAATTAACATTCAAACAAACAGACAATTTATCAGGAATAAATGGATCAACAATAAGATATGCAATATACAAAGATGGAAAATGGTCAGCATGGCAAACATCAGATACATTTACAGGATTAATACACAATGCAGAATATAAAGTAAAAACACAAGTTTCAGACAACGTAGGAAATACATCAGAATCAAATGAAACAACAATTTCAACAAAGAAATTAGAAGCAGGAACATTAAAATTAAACCTAATAAATGCATCAGGTAACTCATACGTATCAGGCCAATGGACAAAATCAAATGTATATGTATCACTAAGCCAAGCACAATATGGAACATCAAATTATGAAAGCATATCAGAATCGGCACAAACAGTGGCTACAGGGACAACAGCTGATAGCTTGATTACAAAAGCAGGAATAACAACATTAAGAGTAAAAACAGTAGATGGTCCAAATACAGTATATAGTCAAAACTATATAGTAAAAGTAGACAATCAAAACCCAACAGCAGGAACATTAACAATGAAATTAAACAGCACCACAGGAAGTACATATACATCAGGAAATTGGACAAATCAAAATGTATGGATACACAAAAATGATGGATCAGATAACTTAAGCGGACATCAATCAACAACATATAATGTATCAGGAGCAGAAACATTAAATAATCAAACAGCAGATAATACATTACAAACAGAAGGAACATATACATTAACAGTAAAAACATTAGACAAAGTATCAAACAGTAGCACAAGAGGCTATACAGTAAAAATAGATAAAACAGCACCAACAGATGTAGCACCAATTGCAACTGCAACAACTAATAGCATAACAGCAACATTCAAACAAACAGATAGTTTATCAGGAATAAACAATTCAAGCATACAATATGCAATAAAAGATGGAAACAGTTGGTCAGCATGGCAAACATCAAAAACATTTACAGGATTAAAAATAAATCAAACATACACAATAAAAACAAAAGCAACAGATAATGCGGGAAATACACAAGAATCAAAAGAATTATCAATAACAACAACAGAACTAAAAGCAGGAACATTAACACTAACAAAAGAAACAGCAACTGGTTCAGCATATACATCAGGACAATGGTCAAACAAAAATGTATATGTAAAATTAGTTCAAAGTAGTACAGGAACATCAACATATTCAAGTACATCAAATTCAGCACAACTAGTAAGTGCAGGAACAACAGTAGATACAACAGTAAGCACAAATGGAACAACAACATTAAAAGTAACAACAACAGATGGAAACAATACAACATATAGCCAAGAATATGTAATAAAAGTAGATAAAGAATTACCAACAACAACAAGCCCAACAGTATCAAGCACAACAAATACAATAACAGTAACATGTAATCAAACAGATAGCTTATCAGGAATAAATGCATCAAGCAAAAAATACGCAATCTACAAAAATGGAGCATGGTCATCATGGCAAACATCAAATAAATTTACAAACTTGACGCACAATACAGAATACAAAGTAAAAACACAAATAACAGATAATGCAGGAAATACATCAGACTCAGTAGAAGCGACAGCAAAAACAACAACACTAACAGCAGGAACACTTACATTAAGAAAAGAAAGCAGTACTGGTTCAATATATCAATCAGGAACATGGTCAAACAAATCAATATATGTTACATTAACAAAATCAAGCATAGGAACAACAACGTATGAAAGTGTAACAGGATCAGCACAAACAGTAACATCAACAGATAGTACAACAACAATTAGGGCAGATGGAACAACAACATTAAGAGTAAAAACAACAGATGGAATCAATACAGTATACAGTCAAGATTATGTAATAAAAATAGATACAGTAGCACCAACAGCTGGAAAAATGGCATTAAAATTAGACAACAGCAGTGGAGGAGATTATACTGAAAATACATGGACAAATCATAGTGTATATGCAGCATTAACAAACGGAAGTGATACACTAAGCGGTCACAAATCAACAACATACAGCATAACAGGTGGAGCAACAGTATCAAATGCAACAGCAGCAACTACTTTAGCAACAACTAATACATATACAATAAAAGCAACAACAGTAGATAATGCAGGAAATAGTGCAACAAGAACACAAATAGTAAAAATAGATAAAGAAGCTCCAACAGCACCAGAAATAACAAATCCAAGTAATGGGGCATGGACAAATGGAAACGTAACAATTACAGCAAAATCAACAGATGCACATTCAGGAATAGACAAGATAGAATGGTATGAAAATGGAGCCTGGACAACAAGAGCATTAACAACAACAGATGGAACTGGAGTAATAACTTACACAGTAGATAGAAATGAAACAATAAGATTTAGAGCAGTAGATAAAGCTGGAAATGCTTCATCTGAAAGTACAACAGTAGTAAAAATAGACAAGACAAGCCCATCAGATACAGCACCAACAGTGGTAAGTACAACCAATACAATAACAGTAACAAGCAAACAAACAGATAGTTTGTCAGGAATAAAATCAGGAACAATACAATATGCAATAATGAAAGGCACAACCTGGTCGGCATGGCAAACATCAAATCAGTTTACTGGATTAACACATAACACAGAATATAAAGTAAAAACAAAAGTTACAGACAACGCAGGAAATACAAAAGAATCATTAACAACAACAATATCAACTAAGAAATTACAAGCAGGTTCACTTACATTAACAATAGGAACAAATTCAGGTTCAGCTTATAGTGAAGGAACTTGGACAAAATCAGACGTATATGTCACATTAAATAAAGCATCAACAGGAACAACAACATATGAAAGTTTAGCAGATTCGGCACAGACAGTAGTAGCTGGAACAGCTAGTAATGTAAAAATTAACACAACAGGAACAACAACATTAAAAGTAAAAACAACAGATGGCAGCAACACAGTATATAGTAAAGAATATGTTATAAAAATAGATAAAGTAGTGCCAACAGCAGGAACATTAACAATGAAAAAAGGAAGCAACACAGGTGCTACATACAGTAACAATACATGGACAAATCAGAGCGTATATATAGAAAAAATCAATGGAACAGATAAAGAGAGCGGACATAAATCAACAGTATATAGCATAATAGGAAAAGCAACACTTAATAATCAAACAGGCAGCAATACTTTGACAGATGAAGGAATATATACAGCAAAAGTTACAACAACAGATAATGCTTTAAATAGCTCAACAAGATCATATACAATAAAAATAGATAAAACAGCACCAACGAATACAGCTCCAACAGTTACAGTAACAACAAAGTCTATAACAGTAACAAATAAGCAGACAGATGCTTTATCAGGAATAGCAAGTACACAATATGCATTAAAAACAGGAAGTACTTGGTCAGCATGGCAGACATCAAATGTATTTAATAATTTAATAACAAATAAAACATATAGTGTAAAAACAAAGACAACAGACAATGCTGGAAACTCATCAGAATCAGCAGAACTAAGTGTAACAACAAACAATTTAACAGCAGGAAGCTTAACATTAAAACATACAGATGCAAATGGTGACGCATATACAGTAAATACATGGACAAAAGACAGCATCTATGTAGCATTAACAAAAGGCTCAGCTGGAACAACAACATATGAAAGCATATCTGGTTCAGCACAAACAGTAGCAGCTGGAACCACAGCAGCAACAACAGTAACTACAAATGGAACAACAACACTAAGAGTAAAGACAACAGAGGGAACAAACACAGTATATAGTCAAGAATACATAATAAAGATAGATAAAGAAGCACCAACAAATGCAGCACCAACAGTTAATGCAACCACAAATTCATTAACAGTAACAAATAAGCAAATAGATAATCTATCAGGAATAGCAAGTGTACAATATGCAATCTATAAAGGAAATAGCTGGTCAGCATGGCAAACATCAAACCAATTTACAGGATTAACACATAACACAACATACAAAGTAAAAACAAAAACAACAGATAAAGTAGGAAATGCATCAGAATCAGCAGAAAATACAACAGCTAAAACCTCAAACCTAGTAGCTGGAACATTAACATTAACTCATAACACAGCATCAGGATCAGCATATACATCAAATACATGGACAAAAGACAGTGTATATGTGGCATTAGTTAAAGCATCAACAGGAACAACAACATATGAAAGTATAACAGGTTCAGCACAATCAGTTGGCTCAGGAACAACAGCAGATACAACAGTAACTACAAATGGAACAACAACATTAAGAGTAAAAACAACAGATGGAACAAACACAGTATATAGTAGTAACTATGTAATAAAAGTTGATAAAGCAAAGCCAACAGCAGGAACACTAACAATGAAGGTAGGAAGTAGCACTGGAAACGCATATACGAGCAATAGTTGGACAAATCAAAACGTATGGCTACATAAAAACGATGGTTCAGATACTTTAAGTGGACACAAATCAACAACATATACAGTTTCGGGAGCAAACTTAACAAACCAAACAGCTGATAATACAATAAGTGTAGAAGGAAAATACACAGCGACAGTGACAACATACGATAATGTAGACAATAGTAGCACAAATTCATACAATGTAAAAATAGACAAAACAGCTCCAACAACAACAACACCAACAGCAACATCAACAACAAACGAAATTACAGTAACATTCAAACAAACAGATAGTTTATCAGGAATAAATGCATCAACAAAGCAATATGCAATATATAAAAATGGAGCATGGTCAGCATGGCAAACATCAAACGAATTTACAGGACTAACATACAACACACCATATAAAGTAAAAACAAAAGTAAGCGATAATGCTGGAAACTCGTCAGAATCAACAGAACTAAGCATATCAACTAAAAATCTAACAGCTCCAACATTAAGCTTCAAGTTAGAAAATAACACAGGAAGTGATTACACCGTAGGAAGCTGGGTAGGAAAAAATGTATATGTAACATTAAACAAAGCAGCATCAGGAACGTCAACTTATGAAAGTATAACAGGCTCAGCACAAACAGTAGCAGCTGGAACAACAGCAGCAACAACAATTTCTACATCAGGAACGACAACATTAAGAGCAAAAGTAACAGATGGAACAAACACAATATATAGCAATAATTACGTAGTAAAAGTAGATAAAAATGCACCTACAAATGTAGCACCAACAGCTAGCACCACAACGAATTCAATTAGTGTTGCATCAAAGCAAACAGACAATTTATCAGGATTGAATTCATCTACATTACAATATGCAATATACAAAGGAAGCAGCTGGTCAGCATGGCAAACATCAAATACATTTACAGGATTAACACATAATACAGCATACAAAGTAAAGACAAAAATAAGCGATAATGTAGGAAATACATCAGAATCAACAGAGCTAAGCATATCAACAAAACAATTAACAGCAGGAGGCTTAACATTAAAACATACAAATTCAAGTGGAGCAGCTTACACAGCAAACACATGGACAAAAGATAATGTTTATGTAACACTAAATAAAGCAGCATCAGGAACATCAACTTATGAAAGTGTATCAGGTTCAGCACAAACAGTGGCAGTAGGAACAACAGCAGACACAACAGTAAATACAAATGGAACAACAACATTAAGAGTAAAGACAACAGATGGAACGAATACAGTATATAGCGGAAATTACATAATAAAGAAAGATGCACAAAATCCAACAGCAGGAACATTAACAATGAAGCTAAATAATAGCTCAGGAGGAGCATACACATCAGGAAATTGGACAAACCAAAGCGTATGGCTACACAAAAATGATGGATCAGATACCCTAAGTGGTCATAAATCAACAACATATACAGTTGCAAGTACAAGTATAACAAATCAAACAGCAGATAACACAATAAGCACAGAAGGGAAGTATACAGCAACAGTAACAACATATGATAATGTATCAAACAGTAGCACAAGAAATTACACAATAAATATTGATAAGACAGCACCAACAACAATAGCACCAGGAGTTAAAACTACAACCAATTCAATTACAGTAAGTAGTAAACAAACAGATGCTTTATCAGGAATAGCAAGCGTACAATATGCACTATATAACGGAAGCAGTTGGTCAAGCTGGCAATCATCAAATACATTTACAGGATTAACAACAAACAAAGTATACAAAGTAAAAACAAAGACAACAGATAAGGCCGGAAACAGTAGTGAATCAATCGAAGCATCAGCTACAACAACCAACCTTACAGTAGGAACTCTTACAATGAAGCTAGGAAGTAGCTCAGGAAGCACATACACATCAGGAGTATGGACAAATCAAAATGTATATGTAACATTAAACAAGGCAACAACAGGAACAACAACATATTTAAGCACTGACAGTTCAGCACAAGCAGTAGCAGAAACAGCTTCAGCTACAACAATTAATAAAGAAGGAACATCAATATTAAAAGTAAAGACAACAGATGGAACTAATACAGCATATAGTTCAGAATACACAATCAAGATAGATAAGACAGCACCAACAACGGTAGCACCAACAGCGAGCAAGACAACAAAATCAATAACAGTAACATGTAACCAAACTGACGGTCTATCAGGAATAAATGCATCAACAAAACAATATGCAATATACAAAAATGGAGCATGGTCAGCATGGCAAACATCAAATGTATTTAATAATTTAACATCAGGAAAAGAATATCAAGTAAAAACAAAAGTAAGTGATAATGCTGGAAACTCAGCAGAATCAACAGCAACAAAAGTCACAACAACAACACTAACAGCAGGAACATTAAACTTGAAATTAATAAATAGTACTGGTGCAAACTATACAGCAGGAACATGGACAAATCAGAATGTATATGTAACATTAAATAATGGCTCAGCAGGAACAACAACATATGCAAGTGTATCAGGTTCAGCACAATCAGTAGCCTCAACAACAGGAGCAACAACAATAGAGGCAGCAGGAACAACAACATTAAAAGTAACAACAACAGATGGAACAAACTCTGTAAGCAATACTTATGTAATAAAAATAGATAAGACAGCTCCAACAGCAGGAACACTTACTATGAAGCTAAATAGTAGTACAGGAGCAGCTTACACAGCAAACACATGGACTGCTAATAGCGTATATGTTCATTTAAATAACGGTTCAGACGAAACAAATGGAAGTGGCCATAAATCAACATCATATAGCATAACAGGCCCAACGACAGCTTCTGGAACAAATGATGCAACATTAACAACAACAGGAACATATACAGATAAAATAACAACAACAGATAATGCTGGAAATAGTGCAACAAGAACAGTAACAATAAAGATAGATAAAGAAAAACCAGCAACACCAACAGTAACAAATGCAAAAAATAACACATGGACAAACGACAATGTAACAGTAACAATCAAATCTTCAGACAATCATTCAGGAATAGACAGAATAGAATGGTATGAAAATAATGCATGGACAACAAGAGCATTAACCACAACAAATGGAACAGGAACAATTTCATACACAGCAAATAGAAATGAAACAGTAAGATTTAGAGCAGTAGATAAAGTTGGAAATGTATCAGCAGAAGCAACAACTATAGTAAAAATAGATAAGACAGCACCAACAAATACAGCACCGACAGCAACAGTTACAGCACAATCAATAACAGTAACATGTAAGCAAACTGATAGTCTGTCTGGAATAAAATCAGGAACAACACAATATGCATTGAAAACTGGAGACACATGGTCAGCATGGCAAACATCAAATACATTTACAAAATTAAAACAATCAACATCTTATGTAGTAAAAACAAAAGTAACAGATAACGCTGGAAACTCAGCAGAATCATCAGAAACAACAGTATATACATCAAAGCTTGCCGCAGGAACATTAACATTAAAGCATACAGATGCAAGTGGAGCAACTTACACATCAAATACATGGACAAAAGATAATGTATATGTAACACTAAATAATGGCTCAGCCGGAACAACAACATATGCAAGTGTATCAGGTTCAGCACAAACAGTAGCAGCCGGAACAACAGGAGCAACAACAATAACAACAGCCGGAACAACAACATTAAAAGTAACAACAACAGATGGAACAAATACATCAACAAATTCCTACATAATAAAGATAGATAAAACAGCTCCAACAGTAGGAACATTAACAATGAAATTAGGAAGCAGCACAGGAACAACATATACATCAGGAAATTGGACAAACCAAAATGTATGGGTACACAAAAATGATGGTTCAGATAGTCAGAGTGGACACAAATCAACAACATATACAATATCAGCAGCAAGTTTAACAAATCAAACAGCAGATAATACTCTAACCAAAGAAGGAAAATATACTGCTGTAGTAACAACAACTGATAATGTATCAAATAGCAGCACAAAGAATTACAACATAAACATAGACAAGACAGCACCAACAACAGTAGCACCAACAGCATCTCAGACAACAAATTTGATAACAGTAACAAATAAACAAACAGATGCTTTATCAGGAGTATCAAGCACACAATATGCAATATACAATGGAAGCAGTTGGTCAAGTTGGCAATCATCAAATGTATTTAGTGGATTAACAACCAATAAAACATACAAAGTAAAAACAAAAACAACAGATAAAGCTGGAAACTCATCAGAATCAGCAGAGTTAAGCGTAACAACAAGTAACTTAACAGCAGGAAGCTTAACATTAAAACACACAAATGCAAGTGGAGCAGCATATACAGCAAACACATGGACAAAAGATAGCGTATATGTAACATTAAATAATGGTTCAGCTGGAACAACAACATATGCAAGTGTATCAGGTTCAGCACAAACAGTAGCAGCAACATCATCAGCAACAACAATTACAACATCAGGAACAACAAAATTAGTAGTAACAACAACAGATGGAACAAATACTGTAAAAAGTGGTGAATACATAATAAAAGTAGACAAAAATGCACCAACAACTGCAGCACCAACAACTAGTGTTACAACAAATTCGGTAACAGTAACATGTAAACAAACAGATAGCTTATCAGGAATAAACGCATCAACAACACAATATGCAATATATAAAGGAAGTAGCTGGTCAGCATGGCAAACATCAAATAAATTCACTGGATTAACACATAACACATCATACAAAGTAAAAACAAAAATAAGTGATAATGTAGGAAATTCAGGAGAATCAGCAGAAACAACAGTTTCAACATCAAAACTAGCCGCAGGCAGCTTAACGCTAAAGCATACAAATACAAGTGGAGCAGCCTACACATCAGGAAGCTGGTCAACAACAGACATATATGTAACATTAACAAGAGCTTCAACAGGAACGACAACTTATGAGAGCATATCAGGTTCAGCACAAACAGTTGCAACAGGAACAACAGCAGCAATCACAATAACAACAGCAGGAACAACAAAATTAAGAGTAAAGACAACAGATGGAACAAACACAGTATATAGTAGCAACTATGTAATAAAAATAGACAAAACAAAACCAACAGCAGGAACAATGACAATGAAGCTAGGATCAAGTTCGGGTAGTACATATACAAGTGGAACATGGACAAATCAAAGCGTATACATTGCATTAAACAATGGTTCAGATGAAACAGGAGGAAGTGGACATAGTTCAACAACCTACAGCATCTCAGGAGCTGCAACACAATCAAATCAAACAGCAGCTCAAACATTAACAGCAGCAGGAAAATACACAATTACAATAACAACAAAAGACATAGCAGGAAATAGTTCGACTAGAACACAATATGTATACATAGACAAGACAAAGCCAACAGCTGGAACGCTTACAATGAAGCTAGATTCAAGCACAGGCTCAAGTTACTTAAACAATACATGGACAAACCATAGCGTATACATATCTCTAAATAATGGTTCAGATGAAACAAACGGAAGTGGCCATAGCTCGACAACTTACAGCATTTCAGGCTCAGCAACACAATCAAATCAGACAGCAGCCCAAACATTGTTGGCAACAGGAACTTATAACATAACAGTAACAACAAAGGATAAAGCTGGAAACACATCTACCAATAATTATGTAATAAAGATAGATAAAAAAGCACCAAATGTTGGAACATTAACAATAAAATTAGACAGCGCATCAGGGGAAAATTATACCAACGATACATGGACAAATCACAACATTTATATTGCGGTAAACAACGGAAATGATGCAAATAGCGGGCATCAGTCTACAACATATAGCATCAGCGGACCTATAACGGTAACTAACTCAAGTGAGGCAAGAACACTAACAGCGGAAGGAACGTACACGGTTGTTCTAACCACGAAAGATAATGTTGGTAATTCATGCAGCAAAACGTATACAATAAAAGTTGATAAGACACCTCCATCAATATCTTTTGATACAAATGGATGTGATTTAGTATCATTGGGGCAAGAAGCCAAGACTATAATTAGAATTAATGATAATTTAAGTGGAACTAATATTCAATATGGTAGATGGATGCAATCTTCTTATAAAGATACTTTTTATTCTTTATCAAGTAAATCTGATTTTACAGGAGAAGGTGGCTGGAGTTTTACAAACAATTCTGAATCTTTATACAACCCAATAGATTTATTAGGATATTGGAGATTATGGATTTATACTAAAGATATGGCTGGAAACGAAAATATCTCTTATACAAATAATTTTGTAATGAGAAGAGATAACTTGAACTTGTGGTTATTTCAATATCCATCTACATTTACCAAAAGCTTTGATGATAGTAGCAATATAAATTCAGTAACCTTTAAAGGAATCGGAGGGTGGGAAATTTTTTATATTCCTATAAAAACTGTTCCAGGAAAAGAATATAGTTTTTCGTTCAAGTTTCAAAACTTATCAACATATACTACTGGAAAATATCAAGGTATTGCACTTCAAATATTAAATAAAATAGAGAATAATGATAATATTAATAATGAAATAACATCTACATATTATTTACCAAAAAATATTACTACATTGGATCATCATTCTATAAAATTTAGTGCTCAGCAGAATACAACATATATTGCATTTAATTTAGGAACAGTAGACGATGGACAGGCAATCAATTTTAAAATAGGTGATTTTGAACTACGAGATTATATTCCATAAATTATTTTTATAACTGAATAATAGTCCTCAAAAATGAAAATAAGAGGACTATTATTCAGTATTTTATTTTTCTATTACATATGGATCTGTTATCGTTCCGTCACCATTATTGACATGAATTCCAGAGTTAAAATAAACTACTGGTGCCAAGCTGAAACCGTCATAATATTTATAACCGTTGTAAAAATAAGACAAGCAATATTCCGCTTAATGACTGTTCATAAACAACACGAAGTCCAAAATATTCTCCTAAAAAATTAGGATCATTGTCAACATAACGTGATGCAATCCAAAAATGAGCTCCAGTTTCGAATATCATATTGTAAAAATTGAGGTCATTGTAATATGAGCTTAATTGGGCAGTATGATAAAATGTTTGAGTACATGTTAAACTTTTGACAGATGTTCCAAGACTTTCAGATATTGTTGGTAGTGTTTCATAAATATTATTACTTTCAGATTTCCCATTTGGGTTCATCTTTTTAAGTGATATATTATCTATGTTTCCAGTTATAATTTGTGTTCCATCTGCTACATCGCCTATTCCAACACCTGAATATTTTTCTTGTGCATATATAGCTGGATATTTAGCATAGCTATCTGTATATTTTTTTGTTGTTCCATATTGTACTGTTCCTGATTTATATTTATTTCTTGTTTCTATTCCTCTTGAATTCATTCTTGACTCAATATCTTCAAGGTTCAAACTTCTTGCTGTTGCTCCTAAGATTACATTACTATATCTATTTTTGCATATGTCGTTTAATAAATATACACTATTATTGTATCCTGTTGCATTTTTAAAATATATTTTTCCTTGATTACTACTTGGAACTCCAAACAATTTTGTTATATTCCTATTGGAATCCAATTCCATTATTCTCCACTCCGT
>ENA-ORTT01000852-ORTT01000852.1-human-gut-metagenome-genome-assembly--contig:-NODE-852-length-35810-cov-12.777681_pt1 | contig 35810 bp, 35 predicted proteins | sample MGYA00242074_ERZ509197 | MGnify/ENA primary metagenome ERZ509197 (study PRJEB26280, sample SAMEA2338789) | human gut metagenome | biome: human gut; feature: human-associated habitat; material: faeces...
CAGGACACTTCACGGATGTGAGACTGGAGAAGCAAAGATAACAAAAGCCTATAATTTACCATGTGATTATGTTATTCATACTGTAGGACCGATATGGAATGGAGGAAGGAATAGAGAAGAGGAGCTTCTTGCTAACTGCTATTTTAATTCCATGAAGCTGGCAATGGATAATGGAATAAGGTCTATTGCATTTCCTTCCATATCAACGGGAGCATATGGTTTTCCGGTTGAGTTGGCAGCAAATATTGCAGTACATACAGTAAACAGGTTCTTGCAGGATAATCTGAACAGCTTCGATTTGGTGGAGTGGGTGCTATTTGATACTCATACTGAATCAGTATACGAAGCAGAAGTTGATCAACTGTATAAAATGATATAATAAAAGAGTAAATGTTTGGGGCAAGTCTACTGTGAAGGCTTTGTCTGAATATATATTGAGTAAAGAACCTGGAATCAGAGGATATTCATCACAAAATATTTGGAGAATGAAACAGTTTTATGAAACTTACAAGGATAAACCAGAATGATTGCTGAATATAAAACTAAGTTGATTGATAAGAGTATTCTGCAGGGAAAACTAGCTGAGTTATATGATATTGCAGAGGAAGAGGTGAAAAACTCTCAACAGGATTGAGAGTTTTGAAAATGTAAGAAATAGGAGTGTGATGTGATTGGAGAGATTGTTCAATCATCAGACAATAGATGAATTTTTATTAGATATTACAGAAACTGCTGAATATAAAACAAGCATTGGAGAAAGAGAATGCTATAATTGAAATTAGAGTGTTAGAAGAAGTAAAATGTCAATATGATGATTATTATAAGGATACAGTTTGACATGCAGATATTATAGCGAGTGCAGATTGGATTGAGAATTATGATTATGATAAAGATGAGTTGATGGTTGATAAAGATGGGTGAATTCGGCCAGAGTGTAGGAATGATGTATGGACAAATGATTCCTTTTTCCGAGAAAACGAAAACTTTATAAAGCTAAAGATTTTTGTATGAATTTTATAAATGGAGTGATATAATAGGGCCAGTATCTTTGCTTTTAATTAAGAAAGGAAGGAGTTATTCAAGCTTTTAAGAAGATTGTTAGCTGAAGGTGTAAGCAAAAGAAATATTGTTATTTTGTCTCCATACAAGATGACAAATGAAAATTCATGTTTGTGTGGTGTTGAGATTCCCCCAGAAATAGGTGAAATCAGAGAAAATGAGTTTAATGTATTAGATAGTGACAAGTTCATCAGATTTTACACTGCACAGGCATTTAAGGGATTAGAGGCACAAGTGGTAATTTATCTCGACATTGAAGAATTTAAATCTAATGATGAAAGAATGCTAAACTATGTAGCTATGTCTCGTGCAAGAACATTGTTGGAAGTATTTTATGATCAATCTCTTGAAAAGGATAGACAAGAAATGATGATTAATGCTGCTACGATGCAATCAGTATAAGAAGGCGTTGCATGGGAAGAAGATAATTGGAAAGGGGGAGAACCGTAAAAGTGAGTGAATTTAATGTAGGAAATGCATTTGATACTTTATGTTCAAGATTAAGATTTTCAGATGATGATCAGAACACAATAAGCACAAGATATCATGCAATTACAAAGAGGATTAACACAGATTTCTGGGGCTCTTCGTCGGATGTTAACCATAGTTTCTACGTTGGCTCGTATGGGAGAGATACAGAAATATATACAAGTGATATAGATATGCTTGTTGTGCTTCCTTACGAAATCTATGCGAGGTTTGATGCATATTCATCAAATGGTCAGTCAGCGCTTCTCCAAGAAGTTAAAAAAAGTATAGAGAGAACATATTCTGTTACAAAAATCAAAGCGGATGGACAAATAATAAGCGTTCCGTTTTCTGATAGAATAAGCTTTGAGGTTCTTCCTGCATTTTTGAATAAGGATGGTTCGTATACTTTTGCAAATGCAAATGATGGTGGCTCATGGAAAATAACAGATCCCAAAGCGGAAATTGAAGCAGTTGCAGAGCTTAACAAAGAATGCAATAGAAATTTGAAGAGACTCTCGAAGATGGCACGTGTTTGGAAGGAAAAGAATTCAGTTGATATTTCTGGTATCTTGCTTGATATATTGGCCTATAATTTCTTAAAATCTTGGGAATACAGAGATAAATCGTATGTGTATTATGATTGGATGTCGCGAGATTTTTTCAAATATGTATCCGAACAATCCACTAGTCAATATAAATGGAAGGTGATGGGGAGTGGGCGATATATAACCTGCTTTGGATCTTTTCAAAGTAAAGCAAAGAGTGCTTACAATAAATCACTTGAAGCGATAAAGGATGAAAAGCTATATCCTTCATGTGCTAATTCAGAATGGAGAGAAATATATGGTAGCAAATTCCCAACAATATAAAGAAGTATATAATCAAATTGAAGAGGCATACGGGAAAATAGTGTATACATATACCACACATATAATTCAGGCTTCGAGAATAAAGAAGAAAAATGCTTTTCTAAAATGGAGCGAGATTATTCTTTCAGCCATATCTGCTGGTGGATTTTTAGCTACAGTAATTACGGATACAGCGGTACTATCTTGGATTGGTGGGCTATGTTCAACGGCACTACTAGTACTGTCTTCATATTTTAAGGAAGTAGATTTAGTACAAGTTCAAAAAGAACATCTAAATACATCTAATAAATTATGGACACTACGCGAAGACTATTTATCATTACTCATCGATTTTGATAAAACGGATTATGAAGCGATTAAGGAAACAAGAAAAAGGTTAAAAGAGGAAGTTGCTGAAGTCTATAACAATGCCCCTATTACAGATGAGAAAAGTTATACATTGGCTAAAGAGGAATTGCAAAAAAAGGAATCGCAATTTTTTACTAGAGACGAATTGAATAATATTTTGCCAATTGAATTACGAAAATAAATTTTGTTATGAGTGATCAAGAGTGAGCTGCCATAGGTGGTGGGAACTATAATTCAACGCATGACACTATAAGGAGACAAGTAATGAGGATAGAAGATGTTGTAGAAAAATTCAATACCACACCATTTTTATTTTTAGGTTCTGGAATTACTCGACGTTATTATAATTTGCCGGATTGGAAAGGCTTACTAAAGCATTTTGCCTATGAAATAAAGGCAGATGATTTTATGTATAGTGCTTATGAAAATAGGGCGCTAAAAGAGGAAACACCACAAGGTTTACTTCCTAAAGTAGCAGAGTTGATACAAAAAGACTATGACGAAAAATGGTTCATAGACCCATCTATTAGAACATTAAATGATGAGATGCTTGTAAAAGTAAAAGAAGGATTATCTCCTTTTAAAGCAGAAATTGCAGCATACATAAAAAAGAAAAGTATCGTTGTGGAAGAATATAAACCAGAAATAGAGATGTTGACAAAGCTTTCTGAAAAAAATATAGCAGGGGTTATTACAACAAATTATGATGATTTTATTGAAAATAATTTTAATGGATATACTAAATATGTAGGGCAAAGAGAATTGGTTTTTTCCGCGATTCAAGGAATTGCGGAAATATTTAAGATTCATGGTTCGATAGAAGATCCGGAGAGTCTTATTATAAATGAACAGGATTATATTGACTTTGATAAAAGAAGTCCATATTTGGCTGCTAAGCTGATGACAATTTTTATGGAATATCCAATTATTTTTATGGGATATTCTATAAGTGATACTAATATTCAGAAGATAATCAAATCTATAATTGATTGCTTGGATGTTCAACAATTAAAAATGCTGGAAGACAGATTTGTATTTGTTGAGTATCAGTCTGGAAAAGTTGGAAGTGAAGTTACTCCATATACAATATTGATAGATGATAAACCACTTGCGATGACAAAAATTGTTGTAGAGGATTTTAAACTTATATATAAGGCACTAGAAGGGAAAAAAACGAAGTTGCCAGTAAGAATTCTTAGAAGATTCAAACAAGAATTGTATGATTTTACAGTTACAAATATGCCAACAGCGAGTATGAGAGTTGCTTCGATAGAAGATGATAGGGTAAAAGATGAAGAATTTGTAATGGCTATAGGTAAATATAGCGATTACGGCTTAAGAGGCTTACATGGATTAAAGGCTGATGAGTGGTACAGAAATATTGTTATACAGAATATAGAATTTTCGGCCGATGATTTGTTGAAATATGCATTTGATGATTTGATTAAACAAAATTCGGGAAGATTGCCAGTAAATAAGTATTTGTCTGAAGCAACAGGAGATTATCCAGAATGTATTGAGTTAGCAAAAAAACAAAATTTTGATTACATAATTTCTGCTACAATCAAGAAAAATAGAAATAAATTAGGAAATTATAAATCGGTTACACAGATTTGGGAAAATGAAAAAACGTCTATTGAAAGAGCGACATATCTAATTGCACATTTAGAAGAGCAAGATATAGATGTTCAGGAATTAGACAATGTCTTAAAAGAGATATTTGAACATGATATTAATGTATTACAAAATTCAAAACCTGCAATTAGAACGAATGTTAGAAGATTGATTATGATTTATGACCTATTAAAATGGGGGTAAAAAAGAACTTCCTAACTAAAGCATCTGATAAACAGACACCGTATAGGAAGCCCTTTTAACCGTGATAGCACCTTAGGACTAAAGCATCTAAAAATAGACACCGATCCATCAGCGCATACTTATCTTATTCAACTACAACATTTATTATACCGTTATGGAATAGATTTGTAAATAAAAAATTGTTATTTATGGGATGGACAGTGCTGGATGAGATACTGGCATGAAGTATGAAAATAGTTGTGAACGGATGTGTAATAAGACATAATTGATAAACAACTTGATATTCCAAGCAAGTATAGAGGAAACATTTATGCGTATCTTATGTTTGGAATTGAGGACTAGGAGAAATGAAATCTGTAGACTCTAAAGAGGAATAGGCTGGAGATATTCTCAGCCTATTCCTCTCTTTAGTTTCCGCATGGAAGGCATCTCCAGCATATTAAAGTATTTTGATACCTGTAATCACTGTAATTTCCTTTTTTCTTCATTCAGCAAATCAATATTAATCTTATGATCGCTGGCGGTCTTATCAACCCATAAATTAAGAGAATCTATGGCGAGCGAGATTTCGTCCAGCTTTTTGCTTATGAGAGCGAAATCGTGTATTTCGTCGTCTGTAATTTTACCATCACGTGAAATCTGAATAAGCCTTCCGGTGAGGGGATTGATTTCATTGAGGCTGGCAATTGTTTCAAGGATAATGTTAGGAAGCTCAGTGACTTCAACCTCTGGGACATATTTTTCGCCGATAGAGCATTTGTGTGAGCAATAGTAATTGCAAAGGTCGGGCCTGTTGTAGCAGCTTGCCATTTTAATTGGTATTATCAATAAAATTGAGAAAAATCGGGGATATAGCCGAAAAATTGGAACAGTGGACAAATCAAAATTGATACAGAAAAACTAATTGATTTGGTGATTTGCCTGTCACCAAACAAAGATTCGTGTTGCGAGGGCATACTTTTGGACTCGTAATGAGGCATAATTAATACAACAGTAGACCTAGATTGAAAAAAATACGATGTTTTATCTGAATCGAAAGCTTAATTCATCAACTGAATATGGCACATACAATGATTACCTGTGGCTGGATACAGGTATTAGGAACAGCAGAAATAATCCTATAATGATTTGTCTACATAATGTTTATGATGGTTTTGTGGGGCACTATACAGGAACGGTCAGGGAGCTTGCAAACAGATTAAAACAGTTTAAAGGAAATAATGGCAGAGAAATCGAAAAGAATCTGTCACGTTTCATGTCAAAGTACAAAGCCAAGGCAGAGGAGAGGTTGCATGAGATTATTGCAGATGAGATGGAGTATGCGGTTGATTCGGCTAACAGAGCAGACAGGCAGTCTTTTTCAGTTATATCAGATGCTCTGAACGATTTGAATGTGGAATTGCCTGAGTCACTGCCGGGTGAAGAGAGTATAATAGAGGTGGAACAGACGGATAGTGATTTACAGTGTGATTTCAAATATGACAGCTTTTCAAAAGAGCAGGATGATATTACGGTTGGCCTCTTATTTGAGCAGATGGAAAAGATGCAGGATTATATAGATGAGCTGCTACTGTACATTGAGAAAAATGAAAAAGATTCTCAGGAAGAGATAATTCGTCTCAAGGAGCAGAATAAAGAATATAAGCGTGCACTGGTAGATATACGAACATTTATGCAGGATGAAAATGACAGACAGGACGATGTGGCAGCAGATATGGGCGGACATGGTCTGTTAGGCAGAAATGAAAAAATACTTGTTTTAGGAAATGCTGATATTCGTGTTGCTGAGATGAGAGCTATTGCCCGAGAGTATTTTGGCTTCGAGAAAACAGATTTTGAGTTTATAACAGATTACGAGAAAGTGAAAAATGCAGGCAGCAGGATTCATGCAAGTGAGCGTTTTGCAGCTGTAATATTTGGAAACTGTCCGCACAAGGTTGCAGGTATGGGAAATTATTCAAACATAATTGATGAATTTAAGAGCCGTGCGAATTGTCCGATTGACGTTGATGCTAGAAACGAGGCCGGCGGGCTGAAGATTACAAAGCAGTCATTTAAGAAGGCTTTGGCAGATATTTGCAGGCAGCTCAAAATTCAGGAAGTAGCATAAGCAGTATTAAATAGGTACAGTATTTATGTAAACAATTTAAGGAGGAAGCAATTATGTTAGGTAAGGATGGTTATGATGATGTCTATATGGATGGAGACTATGATAATGACAGATACGACAGCGATGATGATTATGCTGTCGGTGTTGATGATGCTATTGATGACGATGATGATGACTGGTAAAATAGTTAGAGGTGTACTGATATGCCATAGGATGGATACGGTGGAGATGAAAGCTTTCCACATGATGGAAAACAGGGAAGATGCGGCTGTGGCGAGGGATACAGTTGGGATGATAATGATGGCAAAGTCAAAAGAAGGTGGTCAGAGTGGGACTATTTAAGAAAAAGACAGTTACAAAGGCATATGATAAAGAAAATAAGAAACCGGTAATCAAAGCGAGCATATGTAATGGTGAGCAGGTTGCAGGCTTTAAGAACATTCATACAGGTAAGATAGAAGAAGTTATGCTGATAAAGAACCAGGCAGACCTTGATGCATTCAAGAAAATGTATGGAATAGATGGAGAGATAGAGAAGGAATATTAAACGAGGTATTTGAAGTTATGTTATCTTTTACTTCTGCAAGCATATAAAGATTATATTTATATTTACTTTTACACTTAAATACAATAAAATTTAAGCACAAAAGTAAATATCAAGGATAAGGAGGCCAACTATGTCAACATCAGATATTTTGGAATCGCTAATTGAAAAAGACAATGGATATTTGATTACATCGAAGGCCATTGAATCAGGTGTATCAAAGCCATCTGTCTCAAAATACGTCAGAGAGCATGACATGGAAAAAGTGGCACATGGCATTTATATTTTAGATGATGTGTGGCCAGATGAGTTGTTTGTACTCCAGCAACGAAATAAGAATATTATTTATTCGGGCGAGACCGCCCTTTATTTGCATGGTCTTATCGACAGAGAATACAGTCATATTTGTTTCACTGTTCCTACCGGATATAATGCTACACATATCAAAAAGAAAAACAAAGAAGTTCATTATGCAAACCCAGAGATTCTTGATATGGGGACCTGTGAAATCCCGTCAAGCAGCGGTAATTTGGTTAAAGTATATGACAAGGAAAGATGTATTTGTGATTTGATTAAAGATCGAAAGAAATATGAAATTCAGTTATATCAGACAGCAATCAAGGAATATATGTCCTCGAAGGAAAAGAATCTATCAAGATTGATTGAGTATGCGGTTAAACTTGGAGTAAGGGATGAAGTGATGATGTATGTGGAGGTAATGGTATGATTCATACAGCGAAACAACTTAAAGACAAAGTAAAAAACATGTCCGGCGGGAATAGTGAAGTTGCGCAAGCACTAATTAGAACATATTTTATGGAAAGGTTCTTAGAAAGAGTTTCTGTTTCTGAATACAGGAATAATTTTATTCTGAAAGGCGGAATGCTTGTTGCTTCTATTGTTGGTGTAGACATGAGAGCTGAATGATGGTATCAGCATCCGGATCAAGTTCTCTCAACCTATTAAAAAGCTGATCGAGAAGGAGCCTGTCTGCAATTACATTTTCCATTGATGGTGATGAATCAGGAATGCAGTCGTACATATTGACTTCACCGTCTTCGGTAGGAATGTCGAGTGAAAGCGTATCTCCGGCTGCATGATATTTGCATGCGATGCAGTCTCCATCGCATTCCCAGAGATGTTTTTTGCTACACATACAACGATGATGGTGCTGCTCTTTATGACGGATGCGGTCGGCCTCCTTATAGAAAGCATCACGCTGTTCCTTTGTGACAGAGATCTTCTCTCCTGTAGAGCGAAGATAGATGAATGGTGTACTAAGATTTTCGTGATTTGCCATAAATTTTCCTCCTGTGATTGGCTTTGTTGAGCAATCGTAGGGGCATTTGGCTATCACGAAATTCTCATCTTCCTATCATCACAAAACGTTGCGTGCAATTGAAAAGGAGTGTGGATTGTGATATACTTTATTAAGGTTTATTGGGGTTTAATCTGATTTGTGTACCAGAGAAAATCCTGCATCCAAAAAAAAGTCCCTGTGATTTGCTCACAAGGACATCCAATAGTTGCTTGAGTTAACGTGTCATAGTTGGCAGAGTTAGTAGAGTTGGTGTTTTGAAAAAGAGGGACAATCAATGACGAATAGAAAGAATATAAGACTCTGTGGCGGCACGTTCTTCACCTTACTGCTTGAGGATAGAAAGCCACGGGCTGGAGTAAGAGAACATTACGCGGGAGAAAAGGATGGGCTGTCTGAACCAGAAGTATTGATAGGATTATCTAAGGTCTTGGTGCCTGATTTTCAGGAGCCGCTAGAAAGTATGATGACAACCATTAAAGGGAATACGTCGGAATACAAGAGCTGCAAAAACAAAGGAGGCACTTATTTCCCTTTTGGCAATAGCCACTGAAAACCATAGTTATGGGAAAACTGATGAAGCGCATTATGCTCACTATGGAATTATCACCGATATAAAAGTTCAAGATAAAGGAATAAAGATATACTATCAGTTTTTGAATTCGATTCCACAGCAGAAACTAAATGAGCTTTTATTTGAATTAGGCCTGCGGGGGAATTCAAGTTTTCTCTATGTAATACAGCTCGCAGACAGCAATGAATGGAGGTAGAAAATGAGCAAGGAATACGAAGAAATGAACGTAGAAAAATGGGTAAACCTTGAGGATGTAGCAGTACATTTGAGTCTCAGCCAGGATACCGTCAGGACATGGATAAAAGAAGGAAAGCTGCCTTTTTACAAAGCAGGTAAGAGATATAAGTTTAAAATTTCCGAAGTTGATGAGTGGGTTAGAACAGGGAAAATTACGGAATAAAGGAAAAGAGGTGCGGGAAAATCCACAATAGCCAGATCTCTTCGTGATAATACAGGAATAGAATGGAAAAATGGCAAGTCAGCATCAGACTATGATGTGCTTACATACAATACAGAATTTATTGATGCCAATTTCGCCAACTATGGCAATCTGGCCGGTGTATTTACCGTTTGCGAAACAAATATAGAAGTGCCAAAAAAGATAGAGGCCCTTCAAGCTGATAAGAGTGCGGTTGCGGAAGAGTATAAAAAGAAGTCCGTAGCAGCTGAATCAAAGCAAAACACTTAGACCAACATTTGATGCAGACGGGATTTGATGCAGAGCAGATAAAAGAAGTGTTCAAGATGATTTTTGAGGCAATGCAGCAGGAACAGCATTACAAAATGATGATGAATGTGGAGTCCTGATTATGGGCACGGTAAGAATTAAAATAGATTTAGACAGGGATATCTGATCCCGATGAACGGAGGATACAGCAATGGCTGAAAAGCAGACAATTGACGCAATGTGGGACGACTCCCCTGTTGACGTTTCTACAGAGGTGAATTTTATCTGGTCTATCGCAAACAAGCTGCGCGGTACTTACCAGAGTGATAAATACAAGGATGTCATCATTCCGATGGTTATCATCCGTAGATTTGAGTGCGCATTGGCACCAACAAAGCAGAAAGTAGTAGACCAGTTCAAGGCGAATCCGGCATATCCGGCAAAGGCAATGTATCGTGTATCCGGATATCAGTTCTACAACACCAGTGAGTTTGATCTTGCAGAGCTGGTAAATGATGCGGATCATCTGGCTGCAAACTTTAAATCTTACATTCAAGGTTTTTCTGCAAATATTCAGGACATTATTAAGAGCCTGGATTTTGATAAGCAGATTGACAAAATGGACAAGAACAATCGTCTGCTCAGTGTGGTAAAGGCTTTCTCAGAGTTGGATCTGAATCCGGTGACAATCGATAACGTAAAGATGGGATACATCTTCGAAGATTTGATCAGAAGATTTTCAGAAAATGCGGAGGCTGGTGATCACTATACCGGAAGAGACATCATCAAGCTGATGGTCAATATTCTGCTAGCAGAAGGCTGTGATGATATCTTTGATGATGGAAAGGTCATCACCGTATTGGACCAGGCGTGTGGAACCGGTGGTATGCTTTCCACCAGCTACAACTTTATCAAGCGCTATAATCCGTCTGCGGATGTGCGCCTGTTTGGGCAGGAAATTAATCCAGAATCATATGCGATCTGCTTGGCTGAGATGATGATTAAAGGCCAGAACGCAGAAAATATTTGCTATCAGGACACGATGAAAGCAGACCGATTCAAGGGAACCAAGATGCGTTTTGTCATTGAGAACCCGCCTTTCGGTACACCCTGGGGCGGTAAAGATGCAGCAGAAGGTGTGGAGCAGGCAGTTAATGATGAATATACAAAGGGCTTCGACGGTCGCTGGGGTGCTGGCCTTCCAGGTTCTGGCGATATGCAGATGTTGTTCTTACAGTCTGCAATAGATAAGATGGACGACAATTTTGGACGTGCTGCGATTATTGAAAATGGTAGTCCACTGTTCTCTGGTGGAACTGCTTCCGGAGAAAGCCAGATTCGTCGTTGGATGTTGGAAAACGATCTGATTGAAGCAATCATTGCACTGCCTACGGATCTTTTCTACAACACAGGTATCGCTACATACATCTGGGTACTTTCTAAGAATAAGAGACGTGAAAGAAAAGGTAAGATTCAGCTGATCGATGCATCTGGTTTTTATGGAAAATTGAGAAAGGCACTGGGCAATAAGAAAAACGAGATTTCATCGGAAAATCGTACGCAAATCACGAAGCTATATGCAGATTTCGCTGAAAATGAGTATTGCAAGATCTATAAAAATGAGGAATTTATCTATCGCGAGTACACGGTGATGCAGCCTCTTCAGAGAAGCTATGCCATTACAGAAGATAGAATTGAAGCAATGCTGTCAAAAGGCTCTCTTTCTTCCCTTTACGACCAGGCGAAGGTGGATGAAATGGAGAATATGGAAGAGCTGTCCGGTAAGGATTTAAAGAAGTTGGAGGCTTATCAGAATAACCAGCCACTCTACGAAGCAATTATTGCGGCGCTGCAGGCGGCAATGTCAGAGCAGGTTTATGATTCACCAAAAGCATTTATGCCGGTGCTGACAAAGGTCCTTGCAAATGCAACAGCAGATAAGAAGCTGCTTGATAAGATTGCGGATGGTTTGTCTGTCATGGATAAGGATGCTGAAATTCAGAAAGATAAAAAAGGCAATATTCTCTTTGATAAGGAAACCAAAGATACAGAACTGGTGAAATGGGAAGAAAGCATCGACGATTATATGGCGAGAGAAGTACTGCCGCATGTCCCGGATGCTAAGGCATTCTTTGAAGAGGATCTGGGCAAAAAGAAACCAGTCATAAAGACTGGCGCAGAGATTCCATTTACACGCTATTTCTACAAGTATCAGCAGCCAACACCGAGCGAAGAACTGGAAGCCAAGTTTATGGATTTGGAACTTTCCGTTTCTGACCGCGTGTCAAAGTTGTTTGAGTAAGGTGGTGATGATATGCGAGAGATGAAAGATAGCGGATTGGAATGGCTTGGAAACGTTAGCTCAGATGTAAAGCTTGTACCACTTAAGTATTTGTTAAAAAAAGAACGGATGCCAATAAAAGTTGGACCTTTTGGAAGCCAGTTGTCAGGAACTGATTTTTTGAAAGAGGAAAGTGACTTTTGGGTATACAATCAGCGTATTGTTTTAGATGAAAATTATGAAGCTGGCGATGCATATATATCTTCTGAAAAATATGAAACGATGATTGGATTTCATGTTTATGAAGATGACATTCTTATAACAACAAGAGGAACTATTGGAAAAATATCTAGAATTCCACATATACATAAGCCGGGGATATTGCATCCCTGTATTATTAGATTCAGGATAGATGATTCGTTATATGATTATCGACTGCTGAAACTGATTTTTAATCAATCAGATTTTGTTACGGAACAAATTTTATATAAAAGTAATGCGACAACGATAGAAGTTATTTATAGAGACACACTGAAAAACATCATTCTTCCTGTCTGGGATATGCAGACACAGAGAAAAATTGCAGATTTTCTTGATACCAAGTGTTCCGAGATTGATGCTCTCACAGCAGATATTCAAACTCAGATTGACACTTTGGAGCAATATAAACGGTCCATCATTACTGAAGCAGTAACTAGGGGGCTGAATCCAGATGTTGAGATGAAGGATGGTGGAAATCAATACTGGGGCAGTATTCCGACCAATTGGCATTTGTCGGACATTAAATATTTGTTTGAAATCGTAAAGAGAATTGCAGGTAAAGAAGGGTATGACATTTTATCGGTTACGCAGAAAGGCATAAAGATAAAGGATATCTCAAATAATGAAGGACAGGTAGCGGAAAGCTATGCAAATTATCAATTTGTATATCCTGGTGACTTCGTCATGAACCATATGGATCTTCTGACGGGGTGGGTAGATTGCTCTAAGTTATTTGGCGTAACAAGCCCAGACTATCGCGTTTTTAGGTTGCGAGACAAAAATAACAGCCTGAATTACTACAAGTATATTATGCAGACCTGTTATATGAATCGAATATTCTACTCATTAGGGCAGGGAGTTTCTAATTTGGGACGTTGGAGATTGCAGACATCTTCGTTTAACAATTTCATGGTCCCGGTGCCTCCGGTAGAAGTTCAGGAAAGTATAGCAACTTATCTGGATAAAAAGTGTACTGAGATTAATGCTTGTATTGATGATAAACAAAGGCAGCTAGAAGTACTTGAAGAATACAAAAAGTCCTTAATTTGCGAATACGTCACAGGAAAGAAGGAGGTGCCAGCTATATGATCAGACAAGGTGGATGGTACTGGTATCTTTCTGGTGAAGAGGCCAAACTCGAAAAGCATAGATGCGGCAAGTGGATGTATTTTTTTGAAGATCAGTCCTTTGCACAGCGGATATGCGAGAAGGCTATTGCGGAGCACGTATGCTATGAGTGCAAGTGTACCGACATGGAAGTGCAGCTAGCTCCGACGGGAGTGATTTGCTTTTACTTGAATGGTGATGACATTGAGAATCATAAGCGTGTGATTCGGTTTATGATGGACAATGATCTGATTCGGAAAACTAAGACCGGTAGATACTATAACAACAGCTTCAAGTTTGATGACCAGACTCGTGCCGGTGAATACGGGGCAGATTTTGAAGGAAAAATCAAACTGGATGAGTTTATCGATTTGAAAACCGGCAGATGGATCAGAGAGGAGGCTTAAAGCGAATGGATGATAAAAATATACTTGAGCTTCATGTGGAACAACAGGATGCAGATGGAACTGCAAAAAGAGCCTCAGAATACCATAAGCGTCTGATCCATCAGGCATCCATTTTCTCTGAGAAGGAATACCAGAAATTTTTGCTGGAGCGTTTGGAGAAGGACAATGGTTTTGTAGTCCGTAAGTCTACGAATTTTGACCGCTATTATGCCGTGGATCGAGAGATGCTCTTTAAGTTTCTGAATGATACTCAATCGGATACCATGGAGTATCTGCGCAAGATTTACAAAGGCAATCTGGAAGAGACGATTGTCAGCTTCATCAATGCGGAGACTACGAAAACACGAGGCAGCCTGATTGAAGTGCTGAAGCATGGCATTGAGCTTTCGAATCAGAAGATTGAGCTCATGTATACGAAACCAGCGACTACCTTTAATCCGGAATTGACGAAGAAATATAGCCAGAATATTTTTTCTGTGATGGAGGAGGTCTGGGCCAGTGACAAGGAAAGAATCGATGTAGTTATTTTCCTGAATGGTCTGGCAATTATGTCTTTTGAACTGAAATGTAATGCAGCAGGTCAGTCTTATCAGGATGCCATCTATCAGTTCCGTACTGACCGTAATCCGAAGACGAGACTCTTCCGCTTCAAAGCCGGAACACTTGTAAACTTTGCTATGGATTTAGAAGAAGTGTATATGACCACTAAACTCGATGGTCAGGCCACATTCTTTTTGCCTTTTAACATGGGTAAGGGTCATGGTGTTACTGCAGGAGCCGGGAATCCGGCATTTAAAGATAAATACAGTGTGTCCTATATGTGGGAAGATATCCTTACCAAGGATACGATTCTTGATCTGATTAGCAAGTTTATCTTTGTGGAAGTAAAAGAAAAGGTTGATGAAGAAACCGGAAAAGTAAAGCGTTCGGAAAATCTGATTTTTCCACGTTATCACCAGCTGGATGTTATACGTAAGATACTGGCAGATGTTCGCGAAAATGGAACAGCACAGAATTATCTGATTCAGCATAGTGCAGGATCCGGAAAGACTAACTCTATTGCATGGCTGGCACACCGGTTAACTTCACTGCATGATGCCAACAACAAGATTATCTTTGACAATGTTGTTATTGTTACAGACCGAGTTGTTGTAGATAGGCAGCTGCAGAAAGCCATCATGGGTATGGAACACAAGGCGGGACTCATCCGTGTGATGGATGATAAGTGTGTGTCCGCAGACCTGGCGATTGCGTTGAATGGCAATACAAAGATTATTGCAACAACGATTCAGAAATTCCCATATATCGTTGATAGTGTAGCTAATTTGAAGAACAAGCGGTTTGCCGTCATCATTGACGAGGCGCATTCTTCGACAGCCGGTAAAGATATGGCTGCCATCACGATGACGCTTGGATCCGGAGAAGATACGGAAGCGGATGTGGAAGATATGATTTCCAGCGAAATCAAGCGGAATGGTAAGCAGGCCAATGTATCAATGTTTGCTTTTACAGCAACACCGAAGCCTACCACTATTCAGCTTTTTGGACATCAGAACACAAAGGGCCAGAAGGAAGCATTTCATGTATATTCCATGAAGCAGGCCATTGAAGAGGGATTTATCCTGGATGTACTGCAGAATTATACGGAGTATTCAACTTTCTATCAGATTAACAAAGAAATTGAGGATGATCCGCGCTGTAAAACCAATGATGCGAAACGCCAGATCGCACGTTTCATAGAATTGCATGATACCAATATTGCGCAGCGTGTGGAAGTGATTGTAGAACATTTCCGCACCACGGTCATGCAGGAATTAGGCGGTCAGGCTAAGGCAATGGTGATTACCGCTTCTCGCCAGAGTGCAGTGAAGTATCGTCAGGCATTTGAAGATTACATTGCGAAGAAAGGATACGAGGGCATTCATGCATTGGTGGCTTTCTCTGGAAAAGTAAAGCTTCCGGATGATGAGCAGGAGTATACGGAAAGCTCTTTGAATGGATTTCCGGAGGATCGTCTTACAAAGGAATTTGATACGGATAAATATCAGGTTCTCCTGGTAGCAAATAAATATCAGACCGGATTTGACCAGCCGAAACTCTGTGCCATGTATGTTCTGAAAAAACTGAAAGGTGTTAATGCGGTACAGACATTATCCCGGTTAAACCGTATCTGTGCACCTTATGATAAAAAGACGTTCGTGCTGGATTTTGTAAATAGCTATGAAGATATCAAGTCTGCTTTCGCACCATATTATACGACGACATTACTGGCCAATTCTGTAACACCGAGTGCGGTATATGATCTGGAAGCTAAAATTGATGCTTATGGCATATTAGATCCTGCGGATATCGAAGCAGCTAACGATATCCTGTATGCCGACAAAGTGAATGGTAAGCAGAAACAGCGATTAACCTTTTTCCTTCAGAAGAGCAAGAAGCTGATTGAACATTATGAATACAATACGCAGCGCCAGTGCGTAGCTGATATGAGAAGTTTTGTCCGCTTCTATGAATTTCTGCTGCAGGTGTCCAGCTTTGAAGATACTGATTTACATAAGAAATATAACTTTGTGTCTTATCTGCTGGCTTATATTAACATCAAACATCCAGGCGGCGGTTTTAATCTGGATGGAAAGATTAAGGCTACTAATTTCGTACAGAAGAAGGGCGAAGAGCATAAGTCGGCTGCTCTCGTTGCCGATCCGGTTATGAAGCTTCCAACAGCAGAGCATTTTGGGTTGACAGAAGACAAGGAAAAGAGACTATCTGAGATCATCGATGAAATTAACAGCCGTACCGGTAAGAATTATGACAACGATGTGGTGGTCAAAGCCATGCTGCAGATTCGAGATATTCTGATGAAGTCAGACAAACTGAAGACCAGCGCACGTAATAATACGCAGCAGGATTTTGAGTTTTCCTATTTTGATGATATTGATGACGCTTTGATTGAGGGATTGTCACAGAATCAGGACTTTTTCTCCATGCTTCTCTCCAATGATGAGATGAAGCGGCAGGTTCTTGGTATTTTCTCGGATGAGATATACAAGAGCCTTCGGAATGCAAAATGATAAGGTGGTGATTTGCAATGTTCAATAAAATGCGATTAAAGTCAGCGCTAGTTGAATACAAGAAACGATTTATACAGACACAGTGGCCGGACGAAAAATATAAGTGGGAAGCTGTGAAATGCTTTCAGGTGAACTGGGATGTAAATGCAGATGATTTTGCTGCAATGCTTACAAAGGCATTGTCACAGACAGGCAATCTGCTGGCTTCAGTAAATAACTTTCCGGCCAAAATGATTATCAAGTTTGCGGAGATAGCACAGGAAGAAGTCAGAGCAATGTTCATCGAGCTCTTTGATGAAGGCAAAGATGTGTATGAACGTGTTGACTCTTTCAAGCAGAAATCGAATAGTCTTCTCGAAAGATATGGCAATGGTGCGGCACAGCATTATCAGTATGAGAATGCAATATGCACCTATTTGTGGCTGCGTTATCCGGATAAATATTACATTTATAAACTTACAGAGATCAAGGCAGTTTCTAATGAGCTGGAAAGCGATTATACGTTCAAAAAGGGTGCGTATGCAGATAACATTCGTAATTTTTTTGCTTTCTATAATGAAATCTGTGACGAGTTGAAGCAAGATGAAGAACTCAAAAATATGCTTGCATCACAAATAACGGGAACGTGCTATCCAGATCCGGAATTAAAAACACTGACAATTGATGTTGGATTTTTTATAAGTCGATACCTGAATAAAGATGAATCTGCACCGACATCAGATGAATGGTGGCCAACAGATTATACTCCGGCATTATCAGTCGATGATTGGGAAGTATTGCTTAATGATGCGGATATTTTTACAGACAGTAGCCTTGAAATAATGAAGCGCATTCTTGATTATGGAGGGAAGGCTACCTGCACTCAGCTTGCGATAAAATACGGTGAAAGTAAGAATTTCTATAATTCAGGATCATCAGCGCTGGCTAGAAGGATTGTAAATAAAACAAACTGTCCAATCATGTCGCGGGACAACGATGAAAGTAAATGGTGGCCGGTTCTTTATGTTGGCAAGGCTGTCAAGAAGGATGAAGAAGGATCTTATATTTGGAAGCTTAGAGATGAGCTTGCAGAAGCTCTTGGACGAGTTGATTTGTCTAAGGTGAATTTGTATGCAAATTTGGAGCCTAATTTCTGGAAGATAAGCCATGGTAATGACTGTATTTCTGATGTAGAGGCAGCAGCATTTGAAAAAAGACAAGTAATTGTGGTACATAAGGATACAGCTGCAAAGGGTAAATCAAAAGTCTCTCAGGGCGAAGATTTTATGGCTACAATGAAGAAAGGCGATTTCTTCTATTTGTGCCGTGGAAACAGCATACGGCTTTTGGGACGTATTGATTCGGATGAAGTAAATGAAAATCCAGAAAAGCAGGATGGCTGGTATGAGAGAAGTTATACGGTTATTACGGAGTCTCGTGATACAAGTGCCTATTCTGGAAATAAAAAGTGGTGGACGCCAAACGAGAACTCGACTTGCATTGTTGTTCCCAAAAGTGAAACACAGCTCTTTGAAGACTATATCTTAAAGCCTTATTTTGACATTACAAAAGAAGAACTTCTGAAGAATGATACATCAGGTTTGCACTACTGGTTTTTAAATGCAAATCCTAAAATATGGAGTATGTCCAGTATGCCAATTGGTGAGGTTCAGGACTATACCCTTTATAACGACAATGGAAATAAACGCAGGATTTTTCAGAACTTCTTAGATGCTAAGGCTGGTGATATGGTAATTGGTTATGAATCGACACCAGTAAAGCAGATCGTTGCAATTCTGCGCGTTAGTGCGGAGCAAGATGGGCAAAAAATCTATTTTGAAAAAGTAGAAGGCCTTTCCTTTCCTATTGATTTTTCGACGTTGAAAGAATGCTCAGAGCTTGAGAAGATGGAATATTTCTCTATGACACAGGGCAGCTTGTTTAAGCTTACACGCGGAGAATATGATTTTATCATAGACATGATCCGAGAGGAAAATCCGGCTCCGTCAGGGAAAGGCAATACCGAATATACGAAAACAGATTTTTTAAGAGAAGTCTATATGACAGAAGCCAAATACGATAGGCTTGCAGCGGTTCTGAAAAAGAAAAAGAACATTATTCTGCAAGGAGCACCAGGAGTTGGAAAGACATTTGCAGCTAAAAGATTAGCCTACTCTGTGATGGGTGAAAAAGATGATGACCGTATCGAATTTGTTCAGTTCCATCAGAATTATTCTTATGAAGATTTCATGATGGGCTATAAGCCTGTGGAAAATGGATTTGAACTAAAATATGGTATTTTCTATCGTTTTTGCCAAAAGGCTGCAAACCATCCAGATAAAGACTATTTCTTCATCATAGATGAAATCAACCGTGGAAACATGAGCAAGATTTTTGGAGAACTGCTGATGCTGATAGAGGCAGATTATCGAGATAAAAAAGCAACGCTTGCATATAATGGCCTGAGCTTTTCGGTTCCTAAGAGATTACATATTATCGGAATGATGAATACCGCAGACCGAAGTCTGGCAATGATTGATTATGCATTAAGACGTAGATTCAGCTTTTTCGATATGGAACCAGGCTTTGATTCGGAGGGATTTATCAATTATCAGAATAGCTTTGCAAATGAAACATTCAACACTCTCATTGAGCGTATTAAGGAACTCAACAAAGAAATAGCTCAGGATAAGTCTCTGGGTAAAGGCTTCTGCATAGGGCATAGCTATTTCTGTAATGCGGATGACCGCACAGAAGAATGGATGAAGGACGTTGTTGATTTTGATATTTTGCCGATGCTCAGTGAATACTGGTTTGACGAAAGTTCAAAGTTACAGCGGTGGGAGAATATCTTGCACGGTGTATTTCAATGACGAAAGATAAGAGCATATTCATCAAAAATATATATTATATGCTGTCCTATGCTTTTCAAACATTGAATCAGGAAAACTATGATGATGTAGCAGCTGAATCGTTTGATGAGATGTATGATCTATTGGCTGCGATTCTCGCGAAGGGAATTGGAATTCAGCTGAAACAAGGTCTCTACCGGGAGTACATAAACCGTCAGGAGGAGCTTCCGGTAATGCGAGGAAAGATTAACCTGCCGGGAACAATTAAGAATCGACTGGTACGTAAGCAGTTACTGACATGTGATTATGATGAGTTGTCTGAGAATAATCTTCTTAATCAAATAATCAAGACGGCGGTTATGTTGTTACTGCGAAATGCAAAGGTTAAGGCGGAGTACAAAGATGATTTGAAAAAGAAGATGTTATTTTTTTCTGACGTTGATAAGCTTGAGCCAACCTCCATACGATGGTCATCCATCAGATTTCAGCGAAATAATCAGACCTATCGGATGCTTATAAGTATTTGTCAGCTGATAATTGAGGGTATGCTTATCACAACAGATGCTGGAGAGTATAGGCTTGCATCCTTTGTGGATGAGCAACGTATGTGTAGGCTGTACGAGAAATTTATTCTTGAATATTACAGTAAGCATTTTCCTGAGCTGTCAGTCAGTGCTTCTCAGATACCTTGGTCTGTGGACGATGGAATCAGAACGATGTTGCCGGTAATGCAGAGTGATATTCATCTGCAAAAAGGTAATACCGTACTGATTATTGATGCGAAATATTATAGTCACACAACTCAAACGCAGTATGACAAACACACGCTCCATTCGAACAATATGTACCAAATATTCACGTATGTGAAGAATCGCGATTATGAATTTGGAGATGAAGATCACAAGGTTTCCGGAATGCTGCTGTATGCGAAAACGGATGAGGAAATTCAACCGGATAATGTGTATCAAATGCATGGTAACCAGATTACGGTCAGGACATTAGATTTGAATAAGCCTTTTTCGGATATTGCTAAGCAACTGAATACCATTGCAGAAACACACTTTGATTTACCGGAGAGGAGCAAGGTATAGAAGCGAATTTAATGCTGATAAAACCAAACTGTTAAGACCATCCTTATATACCTATTTTAGTAACGATGAGAGTATCAGTTTTTGTTATTATTCCGATGAAACAATGGAAAATGATGATGAAACAATATTAAAAATTTTTTCATCACGATAGTAATTGATAGTCTAATTCGGATTGTAGGAGACCAGCTTAAAATGAAAAGTATTAATAAAACAAAAAATGATTCAATAAGTGAACAAGCATCTGTTACGAAAGAAGAAATGATAGAATTTGCATCCAAATATAAAAATATCGAAGCGTTTAAGGATTTTGATGATGAAACAACGTATTGGTTTATTATGCTGTTTATCCTATTGATGTATATTGATTACAATACGCAAAAGTTATGGGAAAGTTTTGCAGAAGAAGTAAAGACAAAAAACAGATTTTTTCCAGAAAGTGAATTGCTAAAAAAGATATCTGATATCGCAGAAAAAGCAACGTGTACTATATCAAAAGGTGATATTTTGTATCGTGCACGAGATTATACCAAACAAGATTTCTTTAAAAATGATATGGTAATAGCTCTTTCTGAGATAATGAAGGATGAGTTTTCTAATTTAGAATTTGATGCTACTGACATTTTTAATGAATCAGCAATGAATATTGCGTCCATTTACCTATGTGGTGATGAGGAAAAGAGGAGAAGAATTACAGAAAAAATAGATAATCTGTTGAATAATAAAAAGGACTTCTATGGTTTTGATAAAAGTAATTCTGATGCTCCGCCGAATGCTTATGCAAAAGAGGGGAGAGCTAATCCAAAAGGAATAAGCTATTTATATACTGCAAAAGATATTAAAACGGCAATATTGGAAATGCGGCCACAGATGCAGAAAATGTATAACATAGCCACTATAGAAATCATCAGAGATGCTAAGATATTTGATTTTACATATTCGCCCGAAAAAATAAAGGAGGATGAGTATTCTATAGTTGCGGACTTACAAAGAATTTCTGAAGAGTTTTCTAAGCCTAATTTTGGAGATCAAATAGAGTATGCACCGACACAATTTCTCTGTGAATATATTAAAAGACTTGGTTTTGATGGAATTAAGTTTAAAAGTGCAGTATCAGCAACTGGTACAAATGTGTTGCTTTTTGATGTTGATGCGAAAACAAGAGTTTATGATATTACAGGTTCAAAAGTGTATACTGTTAATACACTAGATATAGATATTAGCCAGGTTATGCCAATGGAAAATGAAGATAAGGAGCAATCACAAATGTTATTTATATGTTACCCCAAATGTTCAACCTGTCAAAAGGCTAAAAAATGGCTGGATGAGCATAATATAAAATATACTGAGCGCCATATTGTAGAGGTGAATCCTACTTATGACGAATTAAAGGAATGGTATGGGAAGAGTGGACTGACCCTTAAGAAGTTCTTTAATACTAGCGGGCTTCTTTATAAAGAAATGCAGCTTAAGGACAAGCTGCCTACAATGAGTGAAGAGGAACAGATTCAGTTACTTGCTACAAATGGAATGTTGGTAAAGCGTCCACTTGTTGTAAATGGAGATACTGTGCTTGTTGGCTTCAAGGAAGCAGAATGGGCTGAAAAATTGAATTGATAATTTTTGAGAATTCGTTTATGTATATGGAGGAAAGGAGCTGAGAATCTCATATGTCAGATTTGTTTGATTTATCGAACTTTGATAAATACAAAGAAGATAACTGCCGAGAAGTGAAAAAGGCAGAAGGTGGATTGCCTATAGCATTATGGGAGTCGTATTCCTCATTTGCCAATTCTAATGGTGGTGTTATTATTCTTGGCGTTGGAGAGCGGCAGGATGGAACTTGGTATACTACTGGACTTAAGAATGCGGATAAACTTAAGAGAAACTTTTGGAACACAATTCATGATACTAAGAAGGTAAGCATTAATTTGCTATCGGATAAAAATGTGGAGTCCTACGAGGTTAATGGCGATACCATTCTGGTTATTTATGTACCAAGAGCTAAACGTGAGCAGAAGCCTGTTTATATTAATAACGATTTATTTGGTGGCTGCTATCGTAGAGATTGGGAAGGCGACTATCATTGCTCAAAGGCAGAAATTAAAGGTATGCTCCGTGATGCTGCGGATGAGACAGAGGATATGAAGATTGTAGAACAGTTTGATATTTCTGCAATTGATACAGAGTCCTTGAAGGGATTCAGAAATCATCATAAGAGCTATCGTCCAGAGCACGTATTTAATAATTTACCAGATGATGAGTATTTAGAGAGAATAGGTGCAGCAGGATTTGGTGAGGATGGTAAATTACATCCTACTACAGCTGGGTTGCTTATGTTCGGTGAAGAATATCATATCGTAAGAGAATTTCCAGAGTATTTCCTAGATTATAGAGAGATGCTGGACCCAACAATACGTTGGACAGATCGCTTGCAGTCTAGCTCCGGTGATTGGAGCGGTAATGTATTTGATTTCTTCTTTAGAGTAAATAGCAAAATTGCAAAGGATATTAAGAAGCCTTTTAAGCTTGAAGGTATTACGAGGGTGGATGATACTCCAGTTCATAAGGCAGTTCGAGAGGCTTTAGTTAATTGTTTGGTTAATACAGATTATTTCTTGCCTTGCGGTGTAGTGATTAAGAAGGAAGATGACAAGTTGGTTATCGAGAATCCTGGTAGCATTCGCACTGGTAAAAAGCAGATGCTTCGTGGTGGTATTTCAGATCCTAGAAATAAAACACTAATGAAGATGTTTAATATGATTGGTATTGGTGAAAGAGCCGGTAGTGGTATCCCAGATATTTATCAGGTTTGGGAGAATGAAGGCTGGCCAATGCCTGTTGTAGAGGAAAGTTATAATCCTGACAGGACTCGTTTATCGCTTGAATTTGCGAAAAAACAAACGATAAAAACAAGCGAAGAGGAAAAGGAGCCAAAAAGGAGCCAAAAAGGAGCCGAAAAGGAGCCAATAAAAGGAGCTGAAAGAAAAAAGGAAATTTTGAAGCTGATAAAGGTAAACTCAACTATTACACAAGTTGAAATTATGAAAGAATTAGATTTGACTAGAAAGCAAGTGCAAAAGGATATGAAAGAGTTACAAGAGATGCACATAATTGCAAGAGAAGGCACAAACAGAAGAGGACGCTGGATTATCGTCAAAGAGAATAAATAGAATTTAAGTTTATTAGGGGGATAGTTTATATGCTTAATCTTTCAGAAGAACAACAAAAAGCACTGATGGAAACAGTAAATAAGCATATTCAGGAAGAAACAAAAAAGAGCCTAGATGCATTTGATAAAACCCTTGATAGAGAAGTCAGTTTGGTGTAAATAGTATAAAAACATTGGATTCCGTACAAAAAAGTTCCGAAATCAGGAATTTTTGTACGGAATTTCTTTTATTTGCGTACTTGGCGAAAATAAAGCATTTTTATAAGACAAAATTACCTGCTTTTGTATTTTTTTGCCGATATTGGCGTTTTAAATACAAGAAAATTCGTAGGAATCTGCAAGGCACTTTTACATTAGCTTTTTACAGTCGTTGACAGTCACTGTCTTTTACCATAAAATGAACAGTAAGAATGTATGAAAAAGGAAGAGAAAAATGGGAAAATCTGAGAAACAGATGGATAAAGAGCATGAGCGCAACCAGCGGATCATTGATACAGCGTTCCGGCTTTTTGTGGAAAAGAAAATCGAAGCGGTCAGCATGGATGAGGTCGCAAAAGAAGCCGGTGTGGGACGTGCCACATTGTTCCGCTGTTACAACAATAAGACGGAGCTGGCTATTGCGGTCTGCGCATCGAAATGGAAGGCTTATCTGGACAAGCTGGATGAGGCAAGACCAATCTCTTCGATACATGATATTCCGGCCATCGGAAGATTTATTTTTACGCTGGACAGTTATATCGGCATGTATCAGAACCATAAGGATCTGCTGCAGTATAATGACAACTTCAACAATTATATAACACACCAGACGGTGCGGCAGGAGGAACTGGCGAATTTCCACGCATCCCTGAATTCCGTCAACACAAGACTTCATATGATGTATGCGAAGGCAAAAGAGGACAAGACCTTCCGCACGGATATTCCGGAGGAACAGTTCATGCGTGTGGCGGTGCATACCATGATGGCAGCGTGTACCCATTACGCAGGTGGTTTTATCTGGGGAGCAACGGACAACAAGGATTATACAGGTGATCTGCTGCTTTTAAAGGAAATGATCCTGAATTATGCCCGGAATGACGCCAATCTCTGATTTTCAGGTATGTCGATCCTGACAGACGGATGAACAGATCACTGATTGACATTGCAATTTCAGAAAATCTGTGATATAGTAGCCACAATTGAATATGGAGTATTCAGGTGCCGGAGCAGCCACGTAAGTAGCTGGCTCCGGTGAAAAGGGAAGCAGGTGTAAGTCCTGCACGAACTCGTCACCGTAATTAGGGAGCTGAAGCCGATAGATCACTGGGAGACCGGGAAGATGGCGGATGCAATGATCTTCAAGCCGGGAGACCTGCCTGAATGCTGTACAGAAACATTTGTTTCAAAGCCACGAGTAACTGGTTGTACGTGTGGAATGCAGAAGCGACAGAAGCTTTTTTGCATTCGTTTCTTATGTGTACAAACCCTTTACCTGATACAGGAAAGGGTTTTTGTTTTTGTTGCGAAAAACATGTTTCTGACTTACATATTTAAGAATACCGGGGCACCCCCGAAATGAAAAGAGACAGAAAAACTGTCAGAGGAGGAAACATGAAAAGAAGAATCGTAGCAGTAGTATTGGCAACCGTACTGGGCGCTGTATGCATCACCGGATGCGGCAATACCCAGGAGGCCGTAGAGAGCACTGTACAGGTAAGCACTGAGGCTCAGACCACCCAGGCAGCGGAAACAGCAGCTACCGAAAGCACCGAAGATGCAGATCAGGCAGCAGCCGATGAAGTAGCAGCAATGATCGATGCCATCTATGTGCAGGAGAGAACTGAGAATACCGATAAGCAGTGTGCAGATGCCAAGGCAGCATGGGATGCACTGACCGACGCACAGAAGGAACTGGTAGAGGGAGAAAATGCAGATCCCGATTATTTCGGCAGAGATACCGGAGATGCTTCCAAGGATGATCCCCGCAATCAGGATGAGATCGGTGAGAACGAGATTCTGGTAGTAAGCTTCGGTACTTCCTTTAACGACAGCCGTGTGGCTGATATCAAGGGTATCGAGGATGCGATTGCAGCAGCCAATCCCGACTGGTCTGTAAGAAGAGCATTTACCGCACAGATCATCATCAACCATATACAGGCAAGAGATGATGAGCATATCGACAACATGGATCAGGCACTGGACCGCGCTGTGGCAAACGGTGTTAAGAACCTGGTAGTACAGCCCACGCATCTGATGCATGGCGCAGAGTATGACGAGCTGATGGAAGCTGTAGAAGCGTATAAGGATCAGTTTGCATCTGTAAAAGTTGCTGAGCCCCTGTTAGGTGAGGTAGGCTCTGATGCTGCCGTAGTAAATGATGACAAGAAGGCTGTTGCAGAAGATCTGACCGCAGAAGCAGTGAAGACCGCTGGGTATGACAGCCTGGATGCTGCAAAGGAAGATGGCGTGGCATTCGTATTCATGGGTCACGGAACTTCTCACACCGCAAAGGTGTCTTACAGCCAGATGCAGACACAGATGAACGAACTGGGATATGAAAATGTATTCATCGGAACTGTAGAAGGTGAGCCGGAAGAGACCGCGTGCGAAGAAGTCATCAAGGCTGTTGCGGAAGCAGGTTACACCAAAGTGGTTCTTCGTCCCCTGATGGTAGTAGCAGGTGACCATGCCAACAACGATATGGCAGGCGAGGATGAGGATTCCTGGTTAAGCCAGTTCAATGCTTCCGGTAAGTTCGACAGCGTGGATACCCAGATCGCAGGTCTCGGCGGGATCAAGGCTATCCAGGATCTGTATGTGGCACATACCGCAGCAGCAATGGCTGAGAAATAAATAAGAATCAAAATTACAAATGAAATAAGGATTAAAATAAGGATTAAAATCAGTAATGAAAGCAAAGACATTAATGAATAAAATCATAATCGTGGGCGGACTGAGTGCCTGTCTGCTGCTTGGCGGCTGTGGAGCAGGTCAGGCAGCGGATGCGACATCCGCAGAAAGCACGGTTGCCGCACAGGAAAGCACTGTAACACCGACAGAGATCACGGAAACGGCGGAAACTGTCAGCACAGAGATTGCGCAGGACAAGGCACAGCTTCCTGATGGTGTCTACACCGCTGAATTTTCCACGGACAGCTCCATGTTCCATGTCAGTGAGGCCTGTGACGGCAAGGGAACACTGACGGTAAAGGATGGTGTTATGACCATTCACATTTCCTTAGGTTCCAAGAAGATCCTGAATCTCTATCCGGGTCTGGCGGAAGATGCAGCCAAAGATGGTGCAGTACTGCTTGAGCCCACCACGGATACCGTAACTTACAGTGACGGCATGACGGAAGAAGTCTACGGCTTCGATGTTCCTGTACCCGTGATCGGAGAGGAATTCGATCTGGCACTGATCGGTACCAAGGGAAAATGGTATGACCATAAAGTAAAGGTATCTGATCCGGTGGCAGAGGGTGCCGCAGACACTTTTGATCTGAGCGCCGTAGAAGACGGCAGCTACACCATCGAACTGACCATGGAGGGCGGAAGCGGCAGAGCAAGTATCCAGTCCCCTGCACAGCTTGCGATAGCTGACGGAGCGGCAACGGCGATTCTGGAATGGAGCAGCCCGAACTATGACTATATGCTGGTGAACGGTGAAAAATATCTGCCGGTAAATACGGAGGGCAATTCCGTATTTGAAGTGCCGGTGGAAGCACTGGATGCACCCCTTACCATGATCGGTGATACCGTGGCAATGAGCACACCTCATGAGGTGGAATACACCGTAACTTTCCATTCTGATACCCTTCAGAATGCAGAGAGCGGCAAGTAATACATATGATGCCAGGGTCAAAAGGTCTAAGCCCACATGAGCTTGCTCATAGGTGGGTGAAAGACCTTAGGACCCGCCCCGATATGAGCATAAAAGTGGGATGATAATCCCACGATATGCGAATATTGGGTAGGATTGTGGGAGTGCGTAGCACGGAGCAATCCGCAGGCACAAACATTGCAGGCAATGAAAGGCATGAAAACTTTGAGGTCAGGAAGAAATAGAAGAAAATGGATCTATGTTCTGCTTCTTATGGGACTGCTGGGGCTAAGTGGCTGCGGCAGTCCTTCTTCTGCTTCTGTGGAGATGTCTTCGCAGACAGAATTAGTAAAAACAGGCAGCATGGAGCTGCAATATGCGGAAAATTTTGCGGTGGATTACTACGAAGATGGTTATAAGATGCTGACAACGCTTCCCGATAGTAAACGGTATCTGTTAGTGCCGGAGGGACAGCCGGTGCCAAAGGGACTGGATGAGGACGTCAGTATCTTACAGGAACCACTTCAAAATATATACCTGGTGGCATCCGGGGTGATGGATATGTTCGCATCCGTGGATGCTGTGGATCAGATCCGGTTCTCCGGACAGAAGCAGGAGAACTGGTACATTCAGACAGCAAAGGATGCCATGGCGGCAGGGGATATGATCTATGCCGGAAAATACAGTAAACCGGATTATGAATTACTGGTGTCTGAAGGCTGTGATCTGGCGATCGAGAACCGGATGATCACGCACTCGCCGGAGGTGGTGGAAATGCTTCAAAGCTTTGATATTCCGGTGATGATCGAATATTCCAGCTATGAACAGCATCCTTTGGGAAAAGTGGAATGGGTCAAATTTTTCGGAGCTCTGACCGGAAAGGAAGCGGAGGCAGAAGAAGCCTTTGCGGAGCAGACAGAGATTCTGGAAAAAGTAGAAAGCGGGGAAAAAACAGGGAAGACCATAGCATTTTTCTATGTGACTTCCAACGGACTGATCCAGGTACGGCAGAGTACGGATTATATTCCGAAGCTGATCGAGCTGGCAGGGGGAAGATATATTTTTGAGAATCTGGAAGACAGCGGAAGCGGACGCTCCACGCTGAACATGCAGGTCGAAGATTTCTATGCGGGGGCTAGGGACGCAGACATCCTGATCTACAACAGCTCGATCGACGGTGGCGTGACCACGTTGGATGAACTGATCGGCAAATGCAATATTCTAAAAGACTTTAAGGCCCTACAGGAGGGGCAGGTCTATTGCACCACCAACGATATGTACCAGCAGTCCATGGCAATCGGGTATTTATTGCAGGATATGCATACGGTGTTGACGGATGATGATACCGCTAAGCTGCGTTATCTGTTTCTCTTACAGTAAGATGGAGGACTTAGAAACACAGCGTAAGTATAAGAGCGTTAGAATGAGATTAGAATACGATTGGAATACGAATAGGAAAAGAAGGAGAAAAACATGCAGCAGCGCAGGAAAATCAGATATCTCATAGCGTTTGTTCTATTGACGGCAGGCATTCTCGTGCTGTTGCTTTGCAATATAGGGATCGGAACGGTGAAGATCCCATTGACAGAAATACTGACGACGGGAAGAACCAAAGAAGGCATGAATGCGAGGATTCTGTGGGAGATCCGTCTTCCCCGGACACTGGCGGCGGGAATCCTGGGCGGAGCGCTGGCACTTGCCGGGTATCTGCTTCAGACCTTTTTCCACAACCCCATAGCCGGACCTTTCGTCTTAGGAATTTCTTCCGGGGCGAAGATGGTAGTGGCACTGGTGATGGTATTTTTGCTGGGGAATACGGTCCGTGTCAGCTCCGGACTGTTGATCCTGGCGGCATTTTTAGGAGCTATGTTGTCCATGGGATTCGTACTTCTCATGGCGAGAAAGGTAGACAGCATGTCCATGTTGGTGGTCAGCGGCGTGATGATCGGTTACATCTGTTCTGCCATTACGGAACTGGTGGTGACTTTTGCGGAGGACGCGGATATCGTGAATCTCCACAACTGGTCGCGAGGAAGCTTTTCCGGAATGACCTGGGACAATGTGAAAGTGATGAGTATCGTGGTGGCAGTGACTTTCCTTATGGTGATCCTGTTAGCAAAGCCGCTGGAAGCCTACCAGCTGGGTGAGACGTATGCACAGAATCTGGGAGTGAACATCCGGACATTGCGGATCCTGCTGGTGGTGTTGTCCAGCGTACTTTCGGCATGCATCGTGGCATTTGCCGGACCCATCTCTTTTGTGGGGATCGCCGTGCCGCAGCTGATCCGGAAATTATTCGGCACCACAAAACCGTTACTCATGATACCGGCATGTTTCTTAGGAGGTAGTGTGTTCTGCCTGTTCTGTGATCTGTTGGCAAGAACCTGGATGGCACCCACAGAGCTTGGTATCAGCACAGTGACGGCAATCTTCGGAGCACCGGTGGTATTGTGGATCATGGTATCCAAAAGCAGACGGGAGCGTGGATAACTTACCTATGAAGACGCAGAAGCCTTATTATATTACAACGGAAAAAATAAGCGTGGGTTACGATGGAAAGCCTCTGATCGAAGAAGTGGAGATCGCACTCAGGAAGGGAGAGATCCTGACGTTACTGGGACCTAACGGTGCCGGAAAATCGACGATCTTAAAAAGTATTGCGAGACAGCTGTCCCTGATCGCGGGAACGGTGCGGTTGGACGGAGAAGATATGAAGTCGCTCACCGGGGCAGAACTGTCAAAAAAAATGGCAGTGGTAATGACAAAACGCCTGCGGGGGGAACTGATGACCTGCGAGGATGTGGTGGCCACCGGAAGATACCCCTACACAGGGCGTTTCGGCGTGCTGCGGGCAGAAGATCATGCAGCGGTGCAAAACGCCATGGAACTGGTGCAGGTGGCAGAGATTGGGGATTCTTTGTTTGACCGGATCAGTGACGGACAGAGACAGCGGGTGATGTTGGCAAGAGCCATTTGTCAGGAGCCGGAGATATTGATCCTGGACGAGCCGACTTCTTACCTGGATGTGCGGCATAAACTGGAATTTTTATCGATCCTGCAAAAGCTGTGCAGAGAAAGGCAGCTGACGGTGATCCTGTCCTTACATGAACTGGAACTGGCGGAGAAAATCTCTGACAGGATCCTGTGTGTGAACGGTAGGGCGGTGGACCGGATCGGAACGCCGGAGGAAGTCATGACAGCCGGCTATATCACCGAACTCTATGGCATCCGGATGGGAAGCTATGATGAGGGCAGCAGTGATATGGAGCTGGCGGCGCCGGAAGGAACACCGCAGGTCTTCGTGATCGCCGGAGCCGGAAGCGGACGGAAAATTTACCGGCGTCTGCAGAGAGCGGGGATCCCCTTTGTCACCGGGATCCTGCATGAAAATGATCTGGATTATCCCGTGGCGAAGGCACTGGCGGCGGAGGTGATCGCAGAGCATCCTTTTGAGCCGGTGGCACAGGAAAAAATACAGGCAGCGAAGAAACAGTTGGAAAAGTGTAACCGCGTTATCTGCTGTCGGGAGAATTTCGGCAGTCTGGAGACTTATCAGAGAGAGCTTTTAGAGTACGCAGAACAGCTGGGGAAGCAGATAGAAAAGTCAGAAAGCCCGGAGTAACAGCGTGGGTGTTAGAAAACAGAGAAACGAAATTCCCGGGATGTCTATGACATCTGTGGGATGGAGAGAACGATGGCAAAAGTAATCATGATACAGGGCACCATGTCCGGTGCCGGGAAAAGTCTGCTGGTGGCAGGCCTCTGTCGGATTTTCCGGCAGGACGGCTACCGGGTGGCCCCTTTTAAATCACAGAATATGGCGCTCAATTCCTATATCACCAAGGAAGGACTGGAAATGGGCAGGGCACAGGTCATGCAGGCAGAGGCCGCAGGGATCGAACCGCTGGTGTGCATGAATCCCATTTTGTTAAAGCCCACCAGTCATACCGGCTCCCAGGTCATCGTGAACGGGGAGGTACGGGGAAATCTGTCTGCCAGAGACTATTTTGCCCATAAGACAGAACTGATCCCGGATATCAAGGCAGCCTTCCGCAAGCTGGAGACTTATGCGGATATCATTGTCATCGAGGGCGCCGGAAGTCCGGCGGAGATCAATCTGAAACAGAATGACATCGTAAATATGGGAATGGCGGCAATGGTGGATGCACCGGTACTTTTAGTGGGAGACATTGACAGAGGCGGCGTGTTCGCACAGCTTTTGGGAACCCTGATGCTGCTGACCGAAGAGGAGCGGGAGCGGGTAAAGGGATTGATCATCAACAAATTCCGTGGAGACAGCACGATTTTAGACCCCGGCATTCAGATGTTAACAGAACGGGGGCAGGTGCCGGTGCTGGGAACGGTACCTTATATGGAACTTACGCTGGAAGATGAGGACAGTCTGACGGACCGTTTCGATGCAAAACATGTGGGGAAGATCGATCTGGCTGTGATCCACTATCCCAGAATTTCAAATTTTACGGATTTTGATGTGTTTGAACAGATGCCGGAGGTCAGTGTCCGGTATGTGACAAATGTGAGAGAGCTGGGAACGCCGGATCTGATATTTCTCCCCGGCAGTAAAAATACCATGGGAGATCTGAAATGGATGCGGCAGAACGGACTGGAGGCAGCGGTAAAACGTGCTGCGGGAAAAGTTCCCATTTTCGGGATCTGCGGAGGCTATCAGATGTTAGGCTGTGAGATCGCGGATCCGGACAGTGTAGAGGAAGGCGGACAGATCCGCGGCATGGAACTGCTTCCGGTACGGACAGTGTTGCAGAAGGAGAAACATCGCTGCCAGACAGATGGAACTCTGGATGCGGTGGAGGGTATTTTCTCCGGACTTACAGGATGCGAGTTCACGGGGTATGAGATCCATATGGGACAGACAGTGTATTGTAACGGGGACGGCAGCAGTGCGAAGGGGACAGTGGACGAGGTAGCCGGACCGGCAAACAGTGCAGAAAGCAATCGGAGCGCTTTCTGTGCAGACGATGCGACGAGAAACACGGAAATCACACAAGCGGTTATCGCTGATTCCACCGGCAGAATCTATGGTTCCTATATTCACGGTCTGTTCGACAAGGGGGAGATCGCCGGGCGTATGATACAGACCCTGGCCCGGGAAAAAGGCATCTCTCTGGAGGACGGCGTCTGGGAGGATTACCGCACTATTAAGGAAAGACAATACGATAAGCTGGCAGATACCCTGCGGGAATATCTGCGTATGGAGGAAATCTATGGAATGCTCAGAGAAGCCCGTATTTCATAACTATACCGGACGGGAATTGGCGCAGATCCGGATCACGCCGCCGGACGAAGCAGTGAGAAAGCTTGTGAAAAAGCATTGGGACACTCTGGCAAAGCCGCTGGACGGCATGGGCAGCTTTGAAACCATCACGGCACAGATCGGAGCCATCTTAGGTACGGAAGTGATCGATATTCGTAAAAAGGGTGTGCTACTCTTCTGCGCCGATAACGGCATTGTAGAGGAGGGGGTGACCCAGTCCGGACAGGAGGTTACGCTGGCGGTGGCAAAGTCCATGGCCAGGAAGGGATCCTCCGTCTGCAGGATGGCACAGAGCATCGGTGCCGAGACCATTCCCGTGGACATCGGGATAAATAGTGAGGAATCCATCCCCGGAGTATGGAACTGTAAAGTGTGCTCCGGAACAAGAAATTTCTTAAAAGAACCGGCTATGACGGAAGAAGAGACCGTCCGTGCCATTGCCACAGGAACCAGACTGGTACGGGAGTGTAAGGAAAAAGGATACGGTATCCTTGCCACCGGGGAAATGGGAATTGGCAACACCACCACCAGCAGTGCAGTGACAGCCGCCCTATTACAGTGTGAGGCAGAGGAAGTCACCGGCAGAGGCGCGGGACTGACAGATCAGGGACTGGCTCGGAAGCAACAGGTGGTGCGCACCGCCTTGGAAACCTATGATCTGTGGCATGCGGATGCCTTCACGGTATTGCAGACAGTCGGAGGGCTGGATATTGCCGGACTGACCGGTATGTGCATCGGCGGAGCCTTGTGGCATGTGCCCATCGTGCTGGATGGCGTGATCAGCATGGCAGCGGCCCTGGTGGCGGAGCGGCTGTTCCCCGGTGTGCGGGAATATCTGATCCCTTCCCATCTTGGGAAAGAACCGGCGGCAGTGAAGCTGGCAGATGCTTTGCAGCTGTCTCCGGTGATCCATGCGGGAATGGCACTGGGAGAAGGAACCGGAGCCGTTATGATGTTCACACTGCTGGATATGGCAATGAGCATTTATGGACAGAGCGCTACCTTCTCAGAAATCAAAGTGGAACAATATAGACGTTAACAGTTCAGCCATGAACATATCCGGGCGCAAAAATCATGCTTGCATGATTTTTTGAGGGCATGGCGCGGCTGAACATTCAGACGAATGGAGAAGCAACATGATGACACTGATCCTGGGCGGTAGTGGCAGCGGAAAATCCGCTTATGCGGAAGATTATCTGCTGCGGGCTGCCGGTGATAAGAACAAATATTATATCGCCACCATGCAGATCCGGGATGCGGAGATGCAGGCAAAGGTGGACAGGCATCACAGGCTGCGACAGGGGAAAGGCTTCACTACCATCGAACAGCCTATGGAGTTGGAGCAGGCGGTCTTGCAAATGGAACCGGCAGGAGCGGTATTGTTGGAATGTATGTCAAATCTCACCGCCAACGAAATGTTTTCCGGGGAACAGCCTGTGGATCGTCAGACGGTGATCACAAAGATTCTGCAAGGTATGGAAGGATTAAGAAAACAGGCGGATCCGTTAGTCATTGTAACCAATAATGTATTTGAGGATGGAATGATCTACGATGATTCTACGATGGAATACATCGAGGCACTGGGGCGGATCAACGAACGACTTGCCGCGGAGGCGGACGAGGTCGTGGAAGTCGTAGCGGGGATCCCACAACGGATCAAACCCGGCTCACCAGGAGCAAAAGCACAGAACCGGCAGGACAGCCGGGGATAGAAAGGAAACAGATATGCGAATTATCAAATCGTTTTTCATAGCGTTTTCCATGTATTCCAAGATCCCCATGCCACAGTTTCAGTGGAAGGACGAGGACATGCGGTACGCCCTCTGCTTTTTTCCATGGGTGGGTGCGGTGATCGGTGCTTTGTGGTATCTGTGGAAATGGTTCTGTGACCGGTTCGCGGTGGGAACCCTGTGCTATGCTGTGGTGGGGACGGCAATACCGCTTTTGGTCACCGGGGGCTTTCATGTGGACGGTTTTTTAGATACCTGTGATGCCCTGCATTCCTACCAGCCAAGAGACCGGAAGCTGGAGATCTTGAAGGACTCTCATATCGGGGCATTTGCGGTGATCATGCTTGCACTGTATGGACTGATTTTTCTGGGAGGATTCTCGGAGATCACGACACTGCGCATGCTTACTGTGACGGGCGCCGGATGCTTCCTGTCCAGAGTATTAAGCGGTATCGCAGTGGTGAGTTTCCCTTCGGCAAAGCAGGAGGGGACACTGTATCTGTTTGCGGATAAAGCCCACAAAAGGGTGGTAAAAAGTACTTTGTACGGACAGGGAATCCTTTGCATTTTATTTATGCTGTGGATATCTGTCGTGGCGGGAGGGCTCGCCGTGGCAGCAGCCCTGCTTAGCTTTGCGTATTATTACTATCGCAGCAAAAAAGAGTTTGGCGGCATCACCGGAGACACAGCGGGATACTTTGTGACGCTTTGTGAAGGATGCGTGGTGGTCGCGGTAGCAATCGCGGAAAGGCTGATGTAATGATATTGATCATTGGCGGATTTGCCCAGGGAAAACTGCATTATGTGAAGCAGATGTATGCACGCTGTGAGGATGGACGGAAAGTGGCTGTTTTGGATGGAACACTGGAACTGCCCGCAGAGACAGGCGCTTTGCAGGTGATCGTCAATCATCTGCACCACTCTATCCGGGAGCAGCTGCGACAGGGAACCGCTCCGGAGGCAATGATAGAGCATTTCTGCAAGGAACATCT
>ENA-ORTT01000858-ORTT01000858.1-human-gut-metagenome-genome-assembly--contig:-NODE-858-length-35641-cov-30.699517_pt1 | contig 35641 bp, 38 predicted proteins | sample MGYA00242074_ERZ509197 | MGnify/ENA primary metagenome ERZ509197 (study PRJEB26280, sample SAMEA2338789) | human gut metagenome | biome: human gut; feature: human-associated habitat; material: faeces...
CTGTCTGTGGAGAATTTTGTCGAATGAAAAGAATCATCCTTGTACATCTGCAAAAATTCTCTTGTGGTTTATTATCCATCCGCTATAATAACTTACCTTGCCGCTAAGCACCTTCATCTCTCGATCCATCAATTCTCATCGCGAAGCACTGACTGATATCTGTCGGGTAATATACCGGATTTTTACCAGAAGAATAGAAGTCAAATCTATAAGTGACATAATTTCACTGGTAAATAAAATGAACAATGCTACTGAAATTGAATGGGATATAGATAATGAATCTCCTGATTCTGAAGCAACTTTAACCAGACTTATGCTTATTAACAACAGTCTAAAGTAATTACTAACTATTTATTTTCTATATAATTTCTTACAACAACATATATTTTAATTAAACTTGTCGCAAAATGTTAATTTGCATATATCATGTCTTCAAGCCAAATTTGATGTCGTGAAAATTTAACAACTAATAAAAAAAATAAAGTGCAGATTCAGTTAGAATCTGCACTCCTTTTTTATTCAGATTATAAATGGTGCTTTTTATATCTTATTATATCTTGTTATAACTTAATATCGACTTTTCCCAGTTTTCATGCATCTTTGCAGACATTATAGCTGGTCCAGTTTTTTTCTCGATTTGGTCCAGATTTGGTCCAGTTTATAAATGAAAATATACTATTTTATAGTAATTTACATTAAACTGATTTTTCTTCAAATCTCTCAAACCCGCATAAACACTGTATTATAAAATCTGAAAAAACTCAAAAACAGCAATTACATTCTATCATGGAATGTTCTGCTTTCAACGGCAACCTCAAAATAATATCCATTTTAAGCACTTCCTAGCTTCCAAAACCTTCGCTGGTTCAGTTTTGGCTCAGTTTTCTGAAATAGCTTTTTTCTCATTTCTATGTTCAAACTTCTTCATTTCTTCATAAAGAACATCATCTGTTGTATGAGAATAAATATCCATAGTAGTCTTAAAATTAGTATGCCCTAATAATTTTTGTAATGTTTTAATATTCATTCCATTCTCTACACAGCGTGTAGCAAATGTGTGTCTTAAAATATGTGGTGACACATTTGGAAAGTTCGGATCTATTTTTCTTAATTCTTGAGTCAACTTTGATAATGACCTTCTTATTGTATCGTCATATATAGGTGTGTTCAACCAAGATACAAATACTAAATCCTCAAATCCCTCTTTTGGTTCATATAATGCTTTTATAGCATTATCCCTTTCTTTTTCAATCAAAAGCAATTCTCTTGCCCTCTGTGTCATCGGTATTTTTCTTTTACCCATTTCAGTTTTAGGATAATGAAATCTAGGATATCTACCTTTAACTGTTCCATCTTCCTCTATAGCCATTGTTGTTACCAGATTAGTATTTACATATATCATACTATTATCAAAATCTACACTTTTCCATTCAAGTCCTGTGGCTTCTCCAAGTCTCATACCTGTTTCCAGCATAAATTCCATCAGTTCAGCATGTTCAAGCTGTGACTGTTTCACTCTTGGTCTATAAATATAATCCATAAACAACTTTTCCTGTTCTAATGTCATAGGCTGCTTTATCCTTTTAGCATCATGTTGTACATTCCATACTGCTTTTCTTGCCGGATTTCTATCTATAATATTATCGTCAACAGCCTTCTGAAACATTGAATGTAATATAGATCTTACTCTCTTTCTATATGCATCAGACGGCAAATTATTAAGTGCCTTTTGAATAGTAGTGGTATTCAAGTCTTTCATTTTAATAAAGCCTATATCCTCTTTGACTTTATTATACATCTTGTCATACTGATGTCTGGTTGAATCTCTTATTGAAATCTCATAAATTTCCATCCATATCTTATACCACTCATCAACAGATAATTCAGGATTCGCCAAATTTTTCTTACTATAATCTTTATATTTAGCTTCATCCATCCTTCTTCTTAATTCTGCAAGATTCCTGCACCTTATACATTCTGTTTTGCCAAATCTATTAACAAATCTGCCTAGAAATCTACCATCCTTACTTTGAGTAATTCCTTTACCTAATTCCTTTCCATTTAATGATTTTCCCATGTTGCTCCTCCTACATAATAGAAAAAGCTACCTGTTTTCATATAAATAATAACATATATTATGAAAAATAGGTAGCTTTTTGTGAACTTTTTATTTTGTCTGATTATCAATCCATTTATCTAATTTTTCTTTATTGGCATACCATCTATTTCCAATCTGTATACCTATTCCGTTTCTTCCTCTTAATATCTCTCTGCATTTTGTATCACCAATTCCAAGATATTCACACACTTCCTTGATATTAAGCAGTTTCTTTCCATCTATTTCCTGCATTTATTTTTATACCTTTCACTAAGCATCTGTCTTACTATTGCTTCATCAACAAGTTCCATTACCTCTGAATCTTCCGGGATATGTCCTATTTTACTTATAATCTTTCTTCTATCTATAGATACAGTCTGTTCAATAAGAATCAAAGATGGCTTTTCTATATATCCACATACATTCTCTTTATTAACCTTTACATGTACCGGCTTCCCTTTCTTATCCATTCTTGATGTCATAGGACATACATTGGCTACTGGTGAACTCGGATAAGTTCCAATAACAACACATGGTCGTACACCTGATTGCACACAGCTATGCATATGTTGTCCTAAATCAACATAAATAATGTCACCTCTATTTAACTCCTTCATTCAGCCAATCCTCCTATCATTTTAATCGGAAGTGTTAGTCTTCCTTCATCTACCGTTATAATTACACCTCCTACAGAATTGATAATACCAACCTTGTCATATGCATCCCTAATTGATGTACTTATTGAACCCATATTAGCAAGTAACAATCCTTCAGCTTCTTTATTTTTTATTCGTCTTGTCAATCTCATAAAATGTATATTAACATCATATTGTCCCAAAACATCCCTATGAAAAACTTTCTTTATTATAATATTATGAGCTTTTGCATATTCTCGGATATATCTTAGCTGCTTTATCTCCCTAGATTCTGCCCCATTTATATCTCCTTCTGTAGACAAATAAACAAAGCAATTCATCGTTTTTTCTCTTTTTTTCTTCATAATCTATAAAACACTCCTTCTATACTGGCTTATTATCCAACATATACATAAACATTTTTGTATAATATTTCTGCTGCTCTGGATTAAGTTGCTTTAAACGATTATCTATTGATACATTCAGCGTATTCCCATTTTCTGCAGGAATTCCCAGCACGCTATTTGCATCAGTATGTAAAACCGTAATCAACTCAAAAAGCAGTTCCATACCCATTTTTCTTGTTCCAAGTTCTATTAAATTCATATGGTACTTTGACCTATTTACCTCAAATGCAAGCTCTTCAATTGTCTTATGGCACTTAATTCTCTGTGCTCGTATAGCCTGCCCTACTTCAAAACTGTTATATTCCATAGCCTTCACTCCCACAATCTAGTTCTACGGCGAATCCAAATAGCATTTCATCCATACTTTCGTCTGCCTCATCTTCTGTGGGAAAAGCCATTATTCTTTTCCCACAGCTATCAAATATCACCGTTTCAGATTCAAATATTATCTTGTACATAATTTCTCTTACAAAATCCTTGTCCTTCTCATATAATATGGTCTGATACACTGAGGTTTTTTCTGTTATAAAAACATCCGGGTCTTCCCCCATAGCCTGATAATAAATATCATAGGATACTGAATATAAATCACGTTCTAGTGTTCGTAATTCAGGTATGAACTGAATAATATCAGTATAATAACTAGATATCATTTCCGCAGTCAGCAAAAACACTGCATCAATATCGTCTTCATTAATTACATCAAAAATTTCTTGTGTTGCTTCCTGTGATATGCAACCATTACTATTGTAATCAGCAATAACATCAACAACTTCATAACCATTCTGCCTTGCAAATATAAATGTGATAGCCGATATAATCCTAGATAATTGCATATTTGGCTTTTCAGCTGTAAATATATGTGCTCTCTTTTTATTCATTATCACAAATCTCCTAATTTAATATTTGATCAAGCACTTGTCTAATCATAAATTATCCGCGGCGATTAAGTTTCCTTAACCATAAATCAATGATAATATTGTACGCGCATAAAAATAAGGAACTGTTGTTACGAGTCTATCATAATAACAGTTCCTTCTTCATAACTATAGTATTTACCCTGTATAGTACGCATTAGTTTATTTCAATATAATTGAAAGTTTTTTATTCATTCTATTAGTCAATTGTATATAACTATACATCTGTCAAAATATAATTTAATATTATAAATCGTTGCAATTAAAAGAAAATAAATTTATAACTTAGGAGTATTTAACAATGAAAAATATCAAAAAAAATTTTAACAATTATTTAAATCACTGCATTACTCAAAAAAGACTAGACGAAAAGACAATAAAAGCTTATCGTATTGATTTATCACAATTTATTAATAAAACAAATAAAATTTCGATAGACCAATTAGATATTTGTACTTTAGAAAAATATATTGCATTTCTTAATAACACTTATAAGCCCAAAACTGTCAAACGAAAACTTGCATCAATAAAAGCATTTTTTCACTATTTAGAATATAAAGACATAATTGATTTTAATCCATTTAATAAAATGGTAATTCAACTTAAGGACCCCATTATTTTGCCTAAAGTTATTCCACTTAATACAATAGAAGATTTTCTTGCCACCATTTATAAACAAATATATCAAGCAGACACACCTTATAAAAGAAGAAATGCTTTACGTGATGTTGCTGTTTCTGAAATGCTTTTTTCTACCGGAATCAGAATATCCGAATTATGTTCATTAAAATCTAAAGATATTAATCTCTCCACAGGAACAATTTTGATTTATGGTAAAGGGGACAAAGAACGACGACTTCATATCGGAAATGAACAAGTTATAAATATTTTACAACAATATAAAAATGAATATAATTCGGAAATAAATATTTGTAAATATTTTTTTGTTAATCAATCTGGAAGAATGCTTAATGATCAAGCTGTCAGACGGATGTTAAATAAATACTGTAATTTAGCCTCCATTGATTTACACATAACACCTCATATGTTCCGACATACATTTGCCACTAGTTTATTAGAAGCTGATGTAGACATACGATATATTCAAGAAATGTTAGGACATAGTTCTATTAATATTACCCAAATATATACTCATGTAGCAACCTCTAAGCAACGTGAAATTCTAATAAATAGACATCCACGAAAGGATTTTCATCTTTAAAATACAAAATTTATGCTACTTACACTATTTTGTATTATATCTTAAGTACTTTTATAACAAGTACAGATATTTTTCTTATGCATAGGAATATCTATACTTGTTATAAAAGTTTTAAATACTCATATTATTTCCCTATCAATACAATATTTGATAGATAATGTTAAGTTATCCGTTGAAAATAATTAACAATGTAAAAAAATTTTAATCATATTAAAATACACCACTTAATAGAAGAGGAAATTATATATATGAAAGAGATCCCAGGGTTTATAGCAAATATTTCGCCAAATCAAATAGTAGATCGCGACAAATATATAGATCATATTTTAAGTATATTTAATGAATCATCAAAAAGTAATATTGTAATAATAATGGCAGAAAGTGCAATTGGAAAGTCGGCATTAGTTGATAAATTACTTGATAATAAATTATTAAAGCAGGAGACTATAAGAGTACGTACATTGCCATTAAATCAATCTCAAAAAAATGAAGAATGGGAGTTTTTAAATAGTATTTTTTCTGCTATTAAAGAAAAATATCATAGCACTGCGTATTCATTTTCAGAATATATTTACTCCTTAAAAAATAAAACCGCAAATAAAGATATGCTAAATTATGTAATATCGACGCTATATTCTAAAGATATAAGTAAAAATAGTTTATTTATCCACTCATTTTCTTTTTTATCATTATTATGGTTTTTTAAATTAGGTAATTTTGATGTTCAGAATATTGTAGACGATAATTCTATTGATGCAAATAGAATAAAAGCACAATATATTAAAACGATTTTAAAAAAGAAAAATATATTACTTTCAATAGATAATATTCAAAATATTGATAAAAATTCATTACGTGAGCTTTTAAATATAATTAATGAAACCAAAGGCAATAACCCACAATTTTTATTTGAATATACACTAACCCAAAACAATAATAAAGATAATTGTAATAAACTTGGTGAGAGTTTTCAAACTACTGCTGTAAAAACTAATATTATTTTATTAGAAAAATTGGAAGCAAAATATATTGTAGATGTTTTATCAAAACATATGCTTGTACCGAACTCGAACTGGGATTTTAATATAAGTATACAAAAACAATATATCAAAAATAATAATGGAAATATTCGTGAAATGATAGATTATGGAATCTGTTTTAATGAAAAAAGTAAAACATATCCTGAAGTTTGCAAATACTCACTAAAAAATATTTTAAGTTTATCTGAATATGCTAAACAAGTATTATCATTTGTAATTTGTTCAGACAGTTCTATTTCTAGAAATTTTTTGAAGCAAATTAGTTTAGATATTAAATTAAACATAGATACAGCAATTCAAGAATTATTAGATAGATTGTTAGTTATAGAAAAAGATGATAAAATAAATTTATCGCATGCTTCATTAGCTGATGTATGGCGTAATAATCCTAATATTTTTTCTGTTTTTGACAATATATCATATAGCTATTTAGAAACATATTATTTAAAAATTCTTGAAAAAGAAGAAGTAAATAAAACTTCATTATTTGATCAAGCTTGGATTAATTTAATAAATATATATGCTAATTTTAAAACAGAAAAATTATTAAATTTATTTCAATATATTGAAGTTGATAGCAAAATTTTAATATCGCAAGATAATTCATGGAAGTATATAAATAGAATTTTAGAAAAAATAAAATGCAATTATAAAGATTACTATAAATTAACTATTGATATAATTAGATATTGTTTCGAAACTGAGTTATATGAAGAAGGATTTAACTTAATCATTGATATAGAAAAACAGTTAGATACTGATATTATAAAATTATACCATGCCATGTTTTTATCAGCGTTAGATAAGCATAAAGAAAATATTGAATACTGTAAAAATATACTTGGTAGTACAAAAACAAATGCTTATGTATACTATAATATAAAATTAATATCGCTTTCCAGTTATAGATCTTTGCATATTCTAAAAGAGTGTTATCATATTCATGATGAATTGTATCATGACAAAAAATTTAAAGATACTAAAGAATACGCTTTTTTCCTTAGATTATGTGAAATGTATTTAGACAGGAACAAAAGCATAAAATATTTACATAAAAGTGTAAAAATATTTGAAAAAAACAATAATTATATTCAAGCAGGAAAATCGCTTATTTCGTATTCGTATATATTAGCCTCTCAAGGAAGATTAAAAAAAGCCCAACAAAAAATAATGAAAGCTGAAAAATATTTAGAAAATAAACGAATGGGTATACATATGTTTTTAGTAAATAAAGCTGCAATCAACTTATACTGTGGAAATTACTCTGAAGAAGTATGGGAAATATTAAATAAAAGTGAGATTACAGCCGTTGTTCCGTTTGATAAACTAGCAATAATAACAAATAAATTAGTCTGGTGTATTGAAAATAAAGAATCAAATAGACACGAAATGTTAATAGACCAAGCTAATGAATTATTACAACTTGAACCCGATCGTCATATTCATGCCTTAGTTTATTATAATATTTATTATCTTTTAAAAAGTCGAAATATTGAGAATAACAAATTTTATTTTGAAAAAGCAAAAGAAATGGCACCATATTGTAAACCTGTCTATGCGCGAATATATAATTCTCCAACCCCAGAAACTAGGTTTGCATTAAGATTTAATTGGCATGTATGCTTTTTAGCTTATTGGACATATGATTTATAAACTAATAAATAATGAAAAAAACTGCTCTTTGATGTAAAAAAGAGCAGTTTTTATGGATATTAAGCTAGATATATATATTCTTCATAATCTCTGCTAATAATTGAACCCCATGCGAATAAATTTTGATAAAAAGGGAAAGATTCAATTTTTTTGTTTTGAACAAAATGCTGTAAATATAATTCTATAAAATTAAAGCCACTTAAAACACTGGCAATTGTAGTCCCGCCAATACGCGTATTTAATTCAATGAAATATATTCCGGAATCATTTTTAATAAATTGTATATTAGAAATGCCAGGTATCTTAAAGCTACTATATATTTTTTTACATATTTCAATTAATTCATCATCTTGTACTATTTCGCTTATAAAAGAAATACCTTGTCTTATTTCGAGACGTTTTCGAGGAACAATTACAACTGGTTTTCCACCCTTGTCAGTAAACACATCTACAGTATATTCATCGCCACTTATATATTGCTGCATAAACCTTGTCTTTTGAAATCTATTTTCAATATATTGTTCTTTTTCCAAATCTATGATATATATTCCTCTGCTTCCGATGCCTATTCTATCTCGAATTATAACTTTATGTTCCCCAAATGGATTTTCTATAATTGGCGGAATATCTAGTCCTAATTTTTGAATTTCTTTTGAAGCGATAAATTTGTCATGAAATATAGAAAAGATATCAAGTGTTGGACAAAACATTAAATTATCAAAACGTTTACTTTGTATTAAACAGGATAATTCATTATCCATAACAGAAAGCAATAAATCGATTTGACTTGTTGAGCATATATTTTCAATATAATCTAAATATTGTTCTTTATTTAATGTACTATCTACTTCAAAATAATAATCTACTAATTGACTTCCAGCACACTCTCCTTTTGCACATATATCAATACCATATAAGACTATGTGCATATTAGAAATTCTTTTTAAACATTTAATCCAACAGAGAGCTCCAAATTTTGAAACTTGTGTAATCAATATATTCATATAACACCTCGTGTTTTATACTTAACATTAATTGAAATATTTGACGGATAACTTAACATTATCATTTAATTTATTATAACATATATAAAGCTAAACACCAACACAATTTATTAGCTAATAAGTTATCCCTCTGATTGCATTATTTTATCAATTCAGCCACAACTCTTTTTACCAGATCTACTTTATCATCAGAAATATACATGCCATACACCTTATTTATAAAATCATCTCCTAATATTAAATAATCAAGTGTACATTCTAATACACATGCCAATGTGACAAGGCAGTCTATGCTCGGACTATTTTTACCTCTCTCCCATCTACTAACCATCTCAGTACTTACATATGTTTCTTCAGCTAATTGCTCTTGTGATATGCCTTTTTTATTTCGTAAATACTTTATCCTTTTTCCAACTTCATTTATGTTATACATTAATTCTCCTGTCGCTATAGAAACGAACAAGTTGATTAATATCATATAAATATTATATTTACCTTCTGCATTATAAAATATATTTTCAAAATAAGCATAGAAAAAACGCATAAGGAAACAGATATCTATCTTCTATTCGTTTCCCCTGCGTCTTTGGTGCTACCATTTATAATGTGCCCTTATCAGGTGGGCTCTATTCTATTATAATCTAAATACACTTCCATCTAATTTGTGTTTAATCATTCCCTCTGTATATTTTTTTAAATTCATTATTCTTTTACATCTGCTACATTTAATCGCAATACCTTGAAAAACTATTATATAATCATAACCAGATTCATAATAATTCATAAGAAGTTTATTACATTGTTCGCAACGTAATTCAATTATTTTCTCTTTACTTGGTGTTCTATCGTGTGTTCGCACTAAACATAATTGCTTCAAATATAATTGTCTTTTTTCTTTATTCATTTTTCTCTCCCTTAATTTATAATATATTGTAGTATAAATTAAAAATTGGAGAATACTATTATTTTGACCTAATTATGTTTTTTCTTTGTTAAACTATATAGAATTGCTAATATCATATAATATTTTTAAAATTTCTTGCATTCTACTCTTTTGCTTAGGCTCTAGTGTTTCCAACACACATATTATTTTCTCTGATGCCCTATGCTCTTTATCTTCCCCCAATAATATATAATCACAACTTACTGATAAAACCTCAGACATTCTCTTCAAAATATCAACTGAAAAACCTTTTTTACCAGTTTCTATTTCATATAAAAATTTGGATGATATGTCTATTTTTTCTGCAAAATATTCTCTTGTATAATGCTGAATTTCTCTAAGTTCCCTTATTCTTTCTCCTATCTGTGAATCTAGCATATAAAAACCTCCGTATGTTAAGTACATTATATTATTAACATACTTTTTTAAACCTTCTATAATTCTTATATTTATTACCGTATGTTCCTAATGCATATATAAATAGTATACATAAATATTTTTTTAACTTTCATAATTTTTATCCAATTATTTTTATTTTTTATCCAATACATTTTTTAATAAATATATCTTAATTTTTTTATTTTCAATATTAACTTAGCTATAAAATAACTTGATTAAATCAAAAAAAATGACAATCTCTCTATATATGTTAATTTATATGTACACAGGAGGTACTTATGAAAAATTTAAATATATATTTAACAGGAAAATGCCATTTAAGTAATTATCAAGCAGCTCAAGTTGTATTTCTTTTAAAGACAATTTTATCAGAATTAAGCAAGCTATTGATTATGGCAATATTATTTCGTAGACAAATTATCTACTATTTGTTTGGTTTACTTGTAATGATTTTTTTACGCTGTACAATGGGAGGTCTTCATTTCTACAGATATTCCCAATGTTTATTAGCATCTATCATATATATATGGCTTTCGGTAATTGTTATGCCACATATATTGATATACAAATATGTGGAAATTATATTGATGATATTTTCTATTTTAATATGCTATTATATTGGTCCTCTTCCATCCAAATATAGGCCTCAATATAGCAAACAATATTTAACAAAAATGCGGCTTTTCACATCAAAATTTATATTTTTGTATACTTTAATATTATATATAATTCCAAGGTCAAAATTTTTATCTGTAGGATTTTGGATTATTATATTACATTCGCTTCAATTAGTTATTGCGAAAATACTTTCGAAAGGAGAAAAAAATGTTAGATAATTTATTTTGTTCTTTAGCAGGCTTATCATGGATATTAAAAGACAATATGGTTAGTCTACTGCTTTTTGGTGAATACCCATACCCTGAAGAAAAAGACTTTCAATAATAATTATATCTTTGTATTGTAAAAAGGTAGCTGATTCATTTAGAATCAGCTACCTTTTTTTATTATCAAAATAAATTCAATCCAATTTTTATCTCCAATAGTACAATTATTACAACATATACAACAGCCTAATTTTTCACATAATTCCTTAATGCGAAATAATCCAAATCCCCTTCCTTTACCTTTATTACTATAACCACAATCAAACCAAGATAAAATAGCCTCGTTATCTACATATGTATTGGGATTCCTAATAACAAATTCATAAGCATTATTTATTTTATGAATCTCAAATAAGATAACTTTATCATTATTAATAATCACTGCTTCAATTGCATTATCAATAAGTATTCCTAGCATCTCTATTACATAATATATCTGAACATCTAATGACTCTATTACTGTATCAGCTTTGTAATCAATATTAATATTTATATTAATTGCTTCTTCAAATTTCTGATACAAAAATCCTGATAATACCTGATCACCTAGTGTTAATATACTATTATACTTGTTATCATCAAGCAATCTTTTACAATATCTTTCCTGAGCTTCAACTAATTTATCATATGTTTTATATGTATAATGTGTTGCAAATATAGCTTCTATATGATTTTTAAATGCATGTTGACGAATTCTAACATTATGTAATAATTTTTTATATTCATCATTGCCATTTTTTACAATTATATTTACAGTATCATTTAATTTTTTTATTTCTAATTCATTTATATACCATTTTGTAGTCATAATAACTAAAATTATAATCACCGGAATAGAAAAAACATAATATTGTATCTGTATTTCATTATATAATTTTTTATGTAACCATAATATGAATACAATACTAACTATATATGTTGATATCAATATAACTATTCTATTTTTATTTAATATGCTTATCTTCAAATTATTAATTTTTATTTTCGGAAATTTCCAATAAATGATACCTAGCATAAGTATATTACCTAATGCATTTCTCAATTCAATTCTATTATATAAAAATATATTAACTATACTTATGCATAAAAACTGCAATATTGTTAATATAATAATATAAATACAAACGCTAATAATTGCCTCAAGAATACTACTTTTGAATTCGATAATACAGTATATACATAAAATCATATATCCTATCATCGAATATATACCACTGATATGATAAAAATTTATAAATTCAAGTACTGCCAATATACCCATAAATGCCAAAATTGTATATAAATTAATTTTTAATCTTTTGTTATAAATACAGTGAATACATAATAATGAAGAAACAATTTCTACTATCAAAATAAAATGTATTAACATTTTACATCAATCTTTCTTTGATGTATTTTTTAAACATTATTCCAATATCAATTTTGCCATAACTATTCTTAAGTTCTATTATCCGATTCGGAATATCTACTTTATAAATATAATCTTTATTAATCACTGTATTTCTACTACATTGTATAATTTGATCAGTATCTACATCTTGTAATAACTTTTTTATTGTTAAATATGGAACTTTAAAAATATCTCCTTGTTTCTTATATATATACATTGTGTGATTATTGCATTCAGCATATACAATTTCATCTATATCTACGGCTAATATTATACCATCACATCTATAGTATAAGGTTTTGATAGAATTAATTTCCCCTAGAAATTTTAAACATTCTTCTATTATATTTTTAACATTTTTATTATTAAAAGGTTTTTCTACAAATTTATAACAATGCAAATTTTCATAAGTATATGACCTAGCATCTTCTAATGATGTTATAAATATTACAGGCGTAAAAACATAATATTCAACTTTTCTTATGTTATCTATAAATTTTAAACCTGATGTATCGCCTGGATGTTTTATATCTAATATTATATCAATAATAAACAAATCAATTCTGTTCTCCATTGCACATAAGTATGCGTCTTTAATATTGTTAAACATTTTTATTTCTAATTTATTATCTATCTCATTGATCAATCCTGCTATATGCATAAGAGCTACATCATTATCCTCTAATATAAGTATCTTTTTATTCAACTAAATCTCCTGTTATGCAAATAATAACTTTATAATATCAACTATTTTTTCTCTGTCTTCTTTTTTTATTTCATCTAAAATATATAAAATTGTATCCAACATACAATTTTTAGTTTCTATCATTACAACCGGCAATATTTTAAAAACTTCATACATTTTTGAAATTATTTCGCTATCTGGTAATTTCTTACCATTTTCTAAATCCCTTAGCTTTTTTACATCAACGCCAATCATATCTGCCATTTTTATTTGTGTATAACCTTTTAATCGTCTAACTGTTAAAAATATATCACTTGGATTCACATTTTGCTTAATAAAAAATATATACTTTAATTCCTCTAGTAACGCTTTGTACTGTTGATTAAAGTCTTCCTTATAGCTTAATTCAACAATTGTATATATTATTTGTAGTATACTTTTCAATCTATTAACACTTAGTTTCTCTATAAAATCCAAGGTAATAACCTTTTTGACTTTGCCAGTATAAATATAATTTACATTTATCCCCAAATCAGACATACTTTTTACTTCAAAATAACTAAATCTTCTGTACTGTCCAAGCTCTGCTTTTCTATAATTGCTCTGATCCATATGAAGATATCTGCTCATATCTGCTTTAGTTATAGACAGTCTTCCTCTCTCTTCCCTTAATCTTTCCAAAACATTTTCATATACAAGATTACTCATGGGTAATGTTCCTTTTAACTATAATTCTATATTACCCATTTTAAGTTTATTCATCACCCTAATTTGCCCCTATTTTGACCAAAATGTAATTATATTTATTTTGTATACATAAAGCCAAATATAATTATGTAAAAATTTTAATTTTCTAATATAATCCAATAAAACATTGCAATCTACTTTCTAATTTTAAATATATAAGATTAAAAAACACTTAATCATATTACATGCTCTTAATATTGTTCTCTTGATTGTAACGTGTAAATAAAATTTTACCCAATTTATTTGTATTTATATAGTTCAATTTATTAATTTCGACTATTTATACTATGCTGAACCATTTCATTGTGTCTGTCTTTCGCCTATTCTTCTTGCCTATGCAAAAACATCTTATTGCATATTGACATATCCATGCATTCAATCACTTTAGCTGCTTCAAAAATTCCGTTTATTAAAGGGACACAAAAAACAAAAGAAACGATAAACCTAGATGATCTTGTGGCTCTGCTTGCTGCACCATCTGATAAAACGAACATAGAAATCCGCAATAAAATATTCTCATTCTTCTATATGATTAAGCAATCAAGGTTTCTGAGTTAAGAGGACTAACCACAGAGTCTCTGAAACTTAATGAAACAATACCTTATATTCGAGATCATGGAAAAGGTGATAAAGAAAGAATTGTGTCAATAACAGATAAAACCGTTGAACATTTAAAAAGATATCTAGCGTCGATTCCATTCAGAAATAGACAGTAAGTGCCCCTTGTTTTATACAGTTATCAAGGGAAATCTATCAACTATATCAGTAAAAATGTATAATATATAATCAGCAAATATGTAAAAATGATAAAACCGGAACATCCAGATCTTCCGCAAAAGCTGTATCTACACATGCGACGGAGAACAAGATGCTGCAGACTATATCAAAGTAATATTGAACTTGAACTCTTATCCAGAATACTCGGACATACTTCTACTCACCCCGTATATATGCATCTTCTGGGATTACGCTGTTCTGAAATTCCGAACATTATGTTGAGTGATATTAAATGGACAAATGCGTTGATTCAAATACATGATACAAAGAATAATAATGTTAGACAGTTACCCTTATCTGCTGAATTGGGAAAGCTTCTGGAAGAATATATCCTTCGCTATAGACCTTCTGTTCCTGATGAAAAACATCTTCTTTTAAGAAAGTATGTAAATCAATACAGCTGTATGAGCCGTGAAAATGTCTGATACATTATCCGCAACGCTTTTGAAAAAAACACATTACTGGCTATTGGAAAGGAATACATGCTTTGCGTCGGACAGCGACATCAAAGATATTCAATAATGGTACAGGCCTTAAATTAACAGCAGATATACTTGGACATGAATCTCTCGATTCAACTAAAGCCTATATAAAAGTGGATTTTGAACACTTAAAAGCGGTTGCAGCACCTTGGCCGGAAGGTGATTGTGATGGAAAGTAACAGAATCTCCCGACAATTAAAAGATTATCTTGAATATAAGCACAGCCTTGGTTTTAAGCTGACACATGAAGCAACTGTACTCAAACGCTTTGCTACCTATACTGAATCTATTAATTATGATGGTCCCTTAACAACTGAAATCGTATTCAAATGGGTCGCCTCCGGTAAGCAGTCTGATAAAACTATAGGACAAAAAATAGAAGTAATACGCCCATTTTCTAAGTATGTATATTCCTTCGACCGCGAGAGTGAGATTATATATAGTTTGATTTTTAAAAATGTCCATGAGCGTCCTACACCATATATATTCGCAATCAGATGTCAGGACTCTTATGGATGAATGTCAAAATCTTTATTCACCTGATGGAATTCGCTCATACACAACAAATATCATCATCGAATTGCTGTGGTCTACAGGACTGAGGCCATCCGAACCAGTGAATCTTTTGAACGAAGATGTAGATTTTAAAAATAATACCTTACATATAAGAAAAACAAAGTTTTCAAAAGAACGGTATATACCGATACACAAAAGTGTAACGGAACAACTTTGCTCTTATCATCAGTGGATTGAAGAAAAGTTGGGATTAAAATCATCGAAAGATTCGTTTTTCTATACAACAAGGGGCAAAAAATTGACCGAATCATCACTTGCATATGCATTTAAGCTGATTCGTCCATGCATCAATTCTAAGCCTACAGGATATCCATACGTAAGATTATATGATTTTCGCCATGCATTTGCCTGCAATACAATCTCTTAAGATGGAATGCGCAGGGAGAAAACGTAAATGAAAAACTACATGTCTTATCCACTTATCTAGGACATGTAAGACCAGCAGATACCTTCTAGTATTTATCTGCAACCCCCGAATTATTAAAAGCATCGTGTTCAAAGTATGAGGAACAGTTTGGAGGGAATGATAATGAAATCTGAGTTACTTTCCATACAAACACTGATCCAAAACTATTTTTTACAACGCCTGATGCAACAAAGAAAAGTTTCCTATCAGACAGTTTGTTCTTATAAGGCTACATTTCGATTATATTTATGATATCTGGAAGATGTGCATGGAATATCTGCAACAAAAGTAAGTATTAATCTTTTTGGTCTCGAGTATCTGCAATGCTTTTGTAAATATCTTGAGAAAAAGAGAAAAAATAAACCAGCAACTATAAATAATCGTATAGCAGCTATAAAATCATTTATGCAGTATGTAGCTGAAACAGCTCCTGAATATAATGCAATAAGCAAACTAACACTTATGTTACCCGCTCAAAAGCATGAAATACTAGTTATGAGTTTTATAACTAAAGAGGAATTTAATACCTTAATCAAAGTCTGTGATACAAATACATTCATAGGAGCACATGATAAATTGATGCTTTTACTTATGTACAATACGGGGGTTAGAGTGTCAGAACTTCTTGAAATTAAAGTATCAGATATTCATGGCGCAGACTCTGTTAATCATGCAAGTGTGATCATTCATGGTAAAGGTCGTAAACAACGAGAAGTTCCATTATGGAAAACTACTGTAAAATATATAAATAAGTACTTAAAGACCTATACTGCTGAATGCAATAATTATCTTTTTATAAACAAAAACGGTGATGAATTAACACGCTCTGGTGTACGAACACGCATTAATAAACTTGTATCTCAAGCAACAGCTCAAGTTTCAAGCTTACGTGAGAATACAGTTACACCACATACATTCCGGCATTCTGTTGCAATGAATTTGTTGATATCGGGTGTTGATATATCGACAATAGCCATATGGTTGTGGCATTCAAGTATAGAAACAACACATAAATATATGATTGCCAATATAGAGTTTAAACATAAAGCTATGGAAAAGTGGGAAGTGCTGGTAACAGTTCTTGTAAATACAAGCCATCTGCAGATATCATGAACTTTTTGAATTCATTATGATAAAAATTTATGTGCTCATAGAAAGTGATCTGAATTATAAAAATAAGCTTGATTAGACTCTATGAGCACATAACTAAGTTTGATACATAATTTCTTTTATGTGTTTAAGAACATAACAAGAAGAACTGGGAAATGATAGATACAATAAATGGAGCTACATCTTCAGCAATAATATACAGCATAGCAGAGACAGCCAAAGTTAATAACTTAAAATTAGTACTTTGAATATTTGCTGACCCATATACCGGCACATATGGATGATACAGACCGCTCATTTCTGGAAGATTTTCTTCCATGGTCACCAAAGCTGTCAGAATATATCAGAAAAAAAAAGACCGTGGTTAGCGGTCTTTTTGAAGTCAAGGTAGTTGGGTTGGAGCGTTTACATTTTACGTACTTACACTGCATTTAAAAAATACATAAAGAATACCCCAGAAATTTTTTTTGGAGGGATTCCAATTGTTATAATTCAATTACGATATCTGCAAAATCTATGGTTGCTTGTTTATGTGCAATCGTAATAATAGTTTTTGTTTTTTTCAATTTTGTAATTGTATCTTGTATAAGAAATTCTGATTCATTGTCCAGTGCAGAAGTTGCTTCATCTAAAATTATAATTGGTGAATTTTTTATTATGGCTCTAGCCATTGCTATTCTTTGTTTTTCTCCTCCAGACAAATTGTGTCCGTTGCCAATTATCATGGTTTGATATTTATCGGCTTGCTTCATAATAAAATCATGAGCATTAGCTAATTTTGCTGCATTTATAATTTCTGCATCTGTTGCATCCGGTTTACCATATCGTATATTTTCAATAATATTTGTTTCAAACAAATATGCTTCTTGAGGAACATATGCTATCAATGCTCTTACATTTTCTAATCCAAGCTCTTTAATAGATTTTCCAAAAAATTTAATATCACCAGAAGAAATTGGATAAAAACCTAATAGAAGTTTTGCTATTGTACTTTTACCACATCCCGATCTACCTATTAATGCCACATTCTTATTTTTAGGTATTGTTATTGTTACTTGATTTAAAACGGGTGTAGCTACATTATATTGAAAAGATAAATTATCAATATTAATTGCACTAGATTCATAAGTGCTATTAATTTGTATGTCATTTACCATTTCAGTACATTCTTCTTTCTCATCCAGAAAAGAAAATATTCTCTCTGCAAAAGATATACAATTCATCAATTCAGGATAATATTTACCTAATTGCAAAAATTGTAAACTAAGTGCAGCATATATAGTATATACTGCTGCAATATCTCCCAAAGAAACTAATTGATGTTGTAAAAAATAAATACCTATAACTAAAAAAAGTAATGCACACAACATATCAAAAGCAACATTAATGGATTCTAAAATACTAACCAAGTACATTCTTTTCCTCTGTACATAACAATATTCTTTATTAGCTAGTTCATATTTCTTCCGGTTATGATGCATAAAATCGTACATTTTATTTACCTCTATACCGGTCAACATATTAGACAATTTTTCTGTCATTATTGCATTTTTTTCTGCGGACTCTTTTCCTACTTTTTTCATTGGTTTAGATATTAATGTATTAAGTAAAAAAAGTAAAATATTCAAAAGAACAAGAACTAATGTCATTGCCGGATTGATTATAAACATTATTATTATATATACCAAAACGGAAATTATAGGAGCCATCACTCTCCTTAGTCTGGATGAATATATTTCACTTGCTTTATCTGTATCATAAATTAAACGTGATAGCAATTCACCACTATGATGTGTATCATAGAATTCCATTGGAAAATTTAATGTTTTAGAAAATACCTTCTTCTTTATTTCTATAGAACCTTTTTTTGCTTCATTATTGTAAATATACATAAACATTGAAGCAATACATACTGCAACTATTCCTATAAATAAGTAGAATCCCATAGTTACACTTACATCTTCATAATTTCCTTTTTCTGCAATATCAAATATAGATTTTACAAAAAGCGAACCTGTAACTTCAAATACAGCATAAAAGGTTGTCATCATTATTATAGATACAATATATATCATTAATCTGTTTTCTAATAAACCCAAAAACTTCCAAAAAACATTTTTCTGTGTCATTAGCGCTACTCCTATATACTAATAATTTTATTCTATTCCTGTTTCACATTCGTTATTGTACAATTTTGAATATAAACCTTCTTTACCTAATAATTCAAAATGACATCCTCTTTCAGCAACTTTACCTTTATGTAAAACAATAATATCATCTGCATTACGTATAGTTGACAATCTATGAGCAATGATGATCACTGTTTGATTATTCTTTCTTGTTTCTATTATTCTATTTATCGCTTCTTCCGTTTTTACATCTAAAGCGGATGTTGGTTCGTCTAATAATAAGATAGAAGATGATTTTAGAAATGCTCTAGCAATAGTTAATCTTTGCCTTTGTCCACCCGACAAATTTACTCCATTCTCTCCAATAAAAGTTTGATATCCATCCGGTAAGGTAATAATGTAATCGTGAATACACGCAGCTTTACATGCATCTATCACGACTTCCATAGACACATCATCCATACCATAAGTAATATTAGAAAAAATTGTATCTGCAAATAAAAATACATTCTGTGATACCAGAGCAATCTCTTTTCTTGCAGCTGTTAAATTCCATTTTCTAAAATTTTGTTCGTATAGGTAATAATCTCCTTCTCTTACTTTTTCTAAACCGCATATAATTTTAAATAATGTAGATTTTCCTACACCAGACGATCCTACAATTGCTGTTGTAGTCCCTTTTTTTATATCTATATTCAATTTATCAAAAACTCTCTTTTCACGATTAGAGTTATACCAAAACGAAACATCCTTAAAACATATTACACTTTCCGTTTTTGATAAATCAGAGGTATTTCCACAATATGTTCCTGAATGCTCTTTTGGAGCAGCCATTATCTCATTTATTCTTTTTATTGATATCAATAATTCTCTTCCATCATTTATTTTAAAAGGTAATTCACTCATGGGAGATGATATTTTATTAAACAAAATAATAAAAGCCATCATATCTCCTATGGATAACTGTCCTTTAAAAAATTCCATCAATGCAATTAGAGAACAGATAACACTAGGAATCCATTTGACTAAGCTCTGAATTACGTTTCCAATTGCTTGATATTTATTACGATAAATTTCATTTTCTAAAATATCGTTTGCAATTTTTTCTACTCGTTGATTTAATATTTTATTTAAACCATAGCTACGTGCTATTGCAATTCCTGCAATATCATCATTAGCTACTTGTGTCAATTCATCATACTTTGCTCTCCTAGACTTTGCTAATCTATTAATATTTTTAGCTAGATTGTTGCTTATACACATTACTAAAGGATAGCAAATCACGATACTCAGTAAGAGTATCCAATCCATTTTAAATATTGAATAACTCAATGCTATAATTGTAATAATTGATTGAAAAATCTCTGGTATTATTTCAGAATAAAGTTGGCCTATTTTCTCAATATCGGAAATTAATTTTGTAATTAGAGTTCCTGTATGTTCATTAATGTATGCATATTCAATCTCTTCAATTTTTTTTACAATATAATTCCTGCTTTCCTTCTGTATTACCAAACTAAATTGCTCTCCACAAAGTTTCTTAAAAAAAGAAATTAACATAGACAGGATAACAAAAATCAATATTGTAAAAAAAATTGATTTAAGATTAACAAACTTACCCGCAATCATATCATTAATTGCTACAGATATTATTTCGGAACCTTCAACTAAGATATGGGATAAAAAATAAGAAAATACAATAAATAATAAAAAATAGTAAATATACTTCACAGATAGTTTTAAATAAATATTTTGTTTCTTCATATAACCTCCATATTTAATTCTTTTAGTATGTATTAAATTATATGAGTTTTTATTAATAATTACATTAAATATAATATCAATTTTGTTGTATTTTCTCTAATTTGATGCTATTATGTGTACAATATAATGAATATAAGGAGATACAAATGCCAATCCCTCTGAGTTCAAATGAGATAATACATGTAGACCACAAAATAAAAGAAGCATCATATTCTATGCCACACATGCAAGCAGCTTCTGATCATTATATGTTAGGATATCTTGTCAGTGGTGATCGTAAATGGTTTTCCTATGAAAATATTAAAATTGCACATTCCGGAGATGTTGGGATAAGTAAACCAAATGTATATCATCGAAATTGTGCAATGTCTGATATTCCCTATGAACGATACATAATTAAATTTCGACTTGAAGCATTACAGCCAGCAATTAATTTAGTTGGACAATCAGAATTTGACATATTATGTACAGACTATTTGCATTTTTTACCTGAATCGCAAATAAAGATAAAATCCCAGTTTGAAGAAATGTATCAGGAATATAACAATAATACTCCTTATTCGCAACTAATTTTAACTGGTATGTTACATAAATTATTTTTTACAATATATCAGGAACATTTGCCTATAGAATCTTCACAATTGCTTTTTAATAAATTTGATTCGCGAATACATGACGTTCTTGTTTATATTGAAAATAATCTGGAGTATAATCCTACAATAGATGATGCTGCTAAATACATCTCTTTATCAACATCACATTTTTCTCGATTATTCAAAGAAGTAACCGGCTGTTCTTATACTGATTATTTAACAGCAACCAAATTGCAACATGCTCAGTTATTACTTGGAAATACACAATTATCAATTAGTCAGATAGCTTATAAAACTGGCTTTTCTAATGCTAATTATTTAGCTACTGTATTTCAGAAAAAATTTAATTGTTCTCCTTCAAAATATAGAAAAACTTGCATAGATGGAATTTTCTAATTTGAGCTATGCAAGTTCATATCTAATTATAAAGCTTTATATAAATTTATCATAAAACTTGTATCAATTTGTTTCAAAACGTCTAATTTATTTAAAATTTTGTTTATTATATTTTCTGAATGTGTTATTCTATATTTTAGGCACAAATATCTCATTTCATGAGTTAATTCTATCATATCTTTACAAGCGTTTTGCAATGAATCGTCATCATATAGCATATTATTTGTCATTAGCTTTTCTATGCGCATTAACATTATTTTTTTATGTTCATATAAGACATGAAATATTCTATAATCTAATAATTCATCTTTTGTCAATTTCAAAACCATTTTTTTTACACATTCATATATATTTAAACCACATTCTATAGGATAACTATTAAAAAAAGGATTCGATCCTAAGCTTGTTTTCTCACAATCTATATATGCTTTTACCCAATATTTTATTACATCTTTATCGAGCTTACAAAAAGAACCATATTCTTCTTTTACTTTTATTAATGTCAAATTATATTTTGCTTTCATTCCTTTCTCTTCGATAAATATTTTTTCCAAATCTTTAGATAATAAAGCATTTATGTAGTCTTCATGTGGTATTGCCAAAGTACCAAAGTCTTCATTTTGATTAAAGTCTAATTGATAAACATATTGTTTATCATATCCATATACAAGTGAAGAATGGCAGAGCGGAACATCACTATAATATTTTGTATTTCTTAGCTTTGATACATCTACATTTGCATAAATGTATAATCCCTTATTAATCCATTTTATTATATGTTCTAATAAATTATCTTCATCTAAATCTAAAATTGAATCATTTATAGTAGTTTCTCTTAAAAAAAGATTTGTACCATGTTGATCTATTTTAAACGTATCTGCTGGCCATATAGTAAGAAAATGCGTTTTGAAGTCAATTGTATTTAAATTATCAGTATAAAAAACCAGCTGTATAAAATTGTTTAATAACCAATTTGTTGCGTCTCGATGCTGCATTATTATTGACAGTTTATCTGCAACAAATAGTGAGTATTTTAGGGGTGGTGCTTCTATTGGAAGCATAATCCCGAATTTATCTTTTTCTTTTTTATTCATCAAAATATTCATTTGTATTAGCTCCTTCCCTTTTTGTAGATACAAACTACTTTATAATACAATTTGGCGTATTTAGTTCCTTAAATCTCCAACAGTTTACCGTATGATCATTTATAATTCCGGCTGCTTGTAAATGAGAAAAAATAGTGATTGAACCTAGGAATTTAAATCCTTTCTTTTTTAAGTCTTTACTAATAGCATCTGAGAGTTCATTATGATCTTCTCGTTGTCCTTCTAAGTGTTTTGAATATATGTATGTCTTCTCTCCTGTAAACGACCATATATATTTGTCAAAAGAACCATATTCATCAATAAGTTCTTTGTATTTTATTGCATTATTTATTATAGCTTTAATTTTTCGTTCCGAATGTATCATTCCTTCTACAAGCATAATTCTTTGAATATCACTTTCTGAATAACATGCAATTTTTTCGTAATCAAAATTATCGAAACTATCTCTAATTATATCTCTTTTTTTTAGCATCATTAGCCAATTCAAACCACATTGCATTACTTCTAATGTTATATATTCAAAATGTTTTTTGTCATTATGTAAAGGAACTCCCCACTCTTGGTCATGATATGACAAAAGTAATTCATCTCCCAAACACCATTTACATCTTGTTATATTCATAAATGTCTCCCGCCCTTATAATAAGATATTATAATGGTTATGTACAATTTCGTCTAAAACGCTTCTATTTTCATCAATAATCGTTGCTATATTTAAATAATTATATAAATCGCCACTTCCTTTGTATGTTTCTTTAATGTATTTAGCTGAAAATAATGTCCATTTTTTTATTAACAGGTCTATAGCATTATACTCTGTATCACTTAATACAGAATGAAATAAATTTTGCGTGTGAAAAAGGATGGGAAGAAATATGAGTCCCTTCATTATCAATACACTTCCTACCTTTTCGTAGCAAGAAGTTTCTTTTTCAAGATTCAAAAAGAAACTATTTATTCTACTAAGGGCTCCATTGTCTTTATCTACAATAAAATCCAATTCTTTTTGTATTACGCGTTTCATATTTTGTTTTCGTTGTACTATCAAATCACTTTTTTGTATTAAATAGTATTCTGCACAATGTTCACAAAAGAAATCCCATTCCAAATTAAAATATCTAATTTTATCATTACTGTTACTATTCGGATATAAATCAATTAGCATAACTTCTTCATCATCATTATATCCATGTACGATGAATAGATGGTAAGGATAAAAATTACCATCTATTTCGTTATATGAGCTATAATCTTTTAAATTAGCAATTATTAGATTCCCCTGATTTAATTGCATACAAATATCTTTTTTAATATTGTTGGAAATCACATGACAATAGATTATATTTTCTGATACATTTTTATGTAATGCATCAATCATTCCCTTTAGTGTATCATATCCCATCATATTTCGATTAGGTAAGTAATCAAAACAATTGGGATTTGAAAGAAAGTAAAATTCGTCAATACTTAAATCATGTGAAAAACAATTTTTGACACTTGTATATATTGTTTCCTGTCCGCAATTAATAATGTTAGGTGTAACAACTAGATTATTTCTACAATAACTCATTCTTCAGCCTCTCTTATATTTCACTGAGAAAATCTTGTTTATATTTTTTTACCAAAATATTTTGCCAATCTGATACAGGAGCTAATTTTCCAAAATAAAATCTCATTACTTCCGGTTCTTCATAAAACATTAACCCCTCAATTAAAGTTCTGTTGTCATATAACCATTTTAAGCGATCAATAACATATTTAATTTGAGATAATGTATAAACTCTTCTGGGCAAAGCAATTCTTACTAATTCCATTTTGGCAAATTGTTCTGTTCCATCATCTAATCTATCTTCTGAAATATTACCTCTTTCCATAGCTCTTGTTCCGCTACATAAATATAAAGCAGCAGTAAGTGCTCCAGCGGGGTATTCATTATCTGGGATATGGGGCAAAAATTTTCTAGCATCAATATGTACTCCCAATCCACCTGGTGGTGTAACAACTGGTATCCCATATTCAGAAAGTTTTTCTACCATATATCTTATAAATTCTGGTCCCTGAGAAATAATATTTTCATCCATTGTCTCTGCCAATCCAACCGTAATAGCTTCCATTTCCTTTACAGACATACCACCATATATTTTTGTTTCTCATAATTTTCTGCATCAACAATAATACTTTTAAAATCATGACATTCCTGTAAAACTTTAATTAGTTCATTACAAGTAAAAACATAGTCAATATTTAATTGCTCTACTATTTTAAGAACTCTTTTCTTTGGATACGTTGGATTAATGGTGACAACACATTTTCCAGCTTTCAAAATTGATAGTATCGCTATTATTGTACATAAATCATTTTTAGAATATATACCAATATATTTACTTGAATAATTAATTATTTTTGATGCATAATAATTTGCTATTTCATTTAGTTCTCTATATGTTAAACATTTTTGATCTTGAATAACCGCGAACTTGTCTGCATGTTTTATTACATTTTCATTAAAATAATTCATGAAACTTTCTGTATACATGCAAGTTATATTTCGAGTGTTGAACGAATTTATTTTCTCTATTTCAAACGGATTAACAATTCCATATTCCATTATTTTCTTTGTATTATCAGACAAAACCTGCTCTAATAAATATAAATAATTACAAATAAGCATTTCAAATTCTTCTTTATCTTTCTTATGCTTATTGCAATATATATGTATTACTTCTTCATCATCTATCGCAATACATAAATCAGTATCAGAAAAAAATTTTTCTACCTCGCTTATTTTATTGCAAATAATTAATTCTATTGTATCTAATCTACTATCATTATTTTGATTCAGAATATTCTCTAAGATTTTTTTCTCTTCTTCATATTTATATCCACTAACATCATAAATTAAAGAACAAGGAAGACTATCTTTTATAAATTTTATACGAATTGGATCATCAAATTTATATCTAGTAAGCAAAAAAGCTAAACATAAAATATAATCCATATTTTCTAATTTTTCATATTCTTTTTTATTTATTATTTTAATATATTTATCTGTTTGTTTCTCTTCCAAAATAATCTATCCTTTCTTTGTAAAAAATGGAATTAGGTTCAAAATATATTGATGGTAAAATTCCTTCTGTTTCATGTGTACATTCTTTACAACATTCATGTCTATTTACCATTTGTCTAACTTTCATAGCTGATTCACTATTCCATAATTTCAAAAAATCCATGTCATGCTCTCTTAAATTTCCCATTAACATAGCGTTATTCGAACAAGATTTATCACCTAATACTTCGCATGGATTCACATTTCCATTAAAATCTATAAAAGCACCATGTTGACCTGCATAACAATAAAATTGTCTGCATCCTTTATTTAATGTTTTAGAGATTATTTCATAAAAACCAAAAGGGTAGTATCCCTTTGGAGAATTTACATTTCCATTTTTACCTTCAATAAATAATTTTGATAAAATTTCTTTACATTTAAAATAATTTTCATATTTAACATTCTTAAGATCTTCCCCTCCTCTAGGGTGCTGTCTTACAAGTAAAAGAGAGATAACATCCGGTTTTAGTTCTGCTGAAATATATTCAAAGAAGGATGCTAAAGAATCTTCGTTATGAACTGTTAATGTTGAGACAATACCTATTTGTAAATTTGCATATTTTTTCTTTAACTCATTTGCTAATTTTATTGTAGAAATACATCTATCATATGTTCCTATTCCTCTAGTCCATTCATGCTCTTTTTCAAATCCATCTAAAGAAAAATTTAGAACAAAATTTTTATTTTTACTATTCTTGCATATTTTTTCTGTTTGTTTCAGGATACTTTCCGTCAATTGACCATTTGTTGTAGTGCTTGCCCACTGCATATTGCGTCATATACAAGCTGCGGCTCTGCCACGATACCGTCCAGTCTCTTGTTCGGTGTATCCGTTGCAAGTGTGAGTTTCCTTAAATCTTTATCATAGTGATATACCTGATTGGAAAGTCTTTCTTCCAATGCCACCTCCTGCATATTCACCTCTGCCACCATCTGTGCAAGCTCCTCCGGTTCGGTCAGTTCAGTAGACACCGCAAGAACTTCGTGCACACTTGAAGGCAGGATATACAGGTCACTTTCAAGGTTTTCTGCCAGTTCGTGAAGCTCATTCTCATAAAGCATTGTCACTGCACCGTTAATTCCCCTGTCATTGGAAATTACCCAGAGAGTCTGCTCCGGTGGAACTTCACTAATCATCATCTCCGCTATTTCCTCCGGCATTCCGTCCCTTAAAAACATATCTTTCATAACATCATTCATACTTCTTAGCTTTGGCGGGAAGATTCTTCTTGTGTTCTCAGCCGCACACTTAAAAAGCTGCTCCTCATTCATACCCAGTCTTTTTGCAAGACTGTTCGTGACATTTGTACTCTGAATGCCTCTGTCATCGACATTTACCACAAATTTATAGATAATGGAAAGGTCCTGAAACTCCCTGTGTGGCACCTGCTCCAGAAATGACTTGTTCTGTTCCGTATTAACAAGCTGAAATACTACCTTTTCATTGGCGTCCCCGTATAAGCTGTCAAAATCAACAACGGGTGGTTTCTGGGCTAACGCTCTTATCATAAAGTCACCTGCCGCCATCAGTGTTTCCTCAAGATCACCACAATTCTGGTATTTCTTGTACATATCGTTGATATAAATAGTAGGAGAAATATTAGTATCTTTGCCTCTGATAGTGATACCGTCATAGGTCATATTTACCTTTTCCACAGGCATAACTACAAGCTCCATACCTTTGAAGTTATCCGGCATATAGTCCATAAACTTCTCTTTTACTACTTCCTTAAAAATCTCATAATTCATCATATCTGCTTATCCTCCAAATAAAAAAAGCGGGGGAACATAAGTCATTGGCTTACATTCCCCCGCAAGGTTGATTATTCTTTATTTTCTCTTTTTCTTTCTTCCACGAAGTCCTGCTCCGATTCCTGTGATAAGTGCAAGTGCACCAATTCCAAGATAAAGAAGTGGATTTGCATTATCGCCTGTCTGTGGAAGTTTTGGTTCTGTCGGTACATTGACAAGTGAAAGAGTTGTTACTACAACATCCGGTGCATTGTCATCATATCGAAGTGTTACATCGTGAGCTGTTTCATCAAGGATATATCCGTCAGCAGCCTTTACCTCAACCACTGTATAATGGATATCTTCCTTGAATGAGCCGTCCTCATTGTAAGTACAGATTGGAAGTTCCTTGCTCTCTGCGTGACCATTCTTGTCAGTTGTGAGTGTATCAAGTACATTTCCATCCTTGTCCCTTACTTCAAATACAACGCCCTCAATCGGCTTTCCGGTTACTTTGTCTGTTTTCTCAATGACAATCTTACCAACTGCCTGTTCGTCCTTCATAGATACCTTCTGGATTTCTGCTGTTTCCTTTACTTCAAAGGTTACATCATTAGCCACCTTATATCCATATGGAGCACTCTCCTCACGGAGTGTGTACTTTCCAGCTGGAAGTCTTTCAATCATATGAGTCTTTCCTGCCTCAGATGTCCAGCTTTCAACCAGCTTTCCATTCTCATCAATCACAGAAAGTTTTGCACCCGGCAATTCTTTCTCTCCGGTAATATCAGTCTTTGAAATCTCCACCTTAATCGGTGCATTTTCAAATGCTGCCTCAATCTCGATTACCTTGACCTTATCTCCCTGATAAGAAGCGTCTACATCAAAAATCTTATCAGACTTCACATAGCCTGCCGGAGCCTGAAGCTCTTTGATATAATACTGTCCAAGCGGAAGGTCAGAAGTAAATGTTACTTTTCCGTCCTTGCCTGTTACTGCTCTTTCAATCTGTGTATCTGCCTTTACGATTACCTTACCGTCCTTGTTTACGATGTCCTCTTTCGCAAATAAGCCAAATACAGCACCTTCAAGGGCTTCCTTCGTTTCTGAGTCTGTCTTGGTTACAGTAATCTGAACTCTCTGACGCTCATTTGTCACATCCATTCCTGCGAAAACAGCCTTTGTATTCTGGTCGATATAGGAAAGGTCAGCGTCAATCGGTGTATCATCCAGTACAAATCCCTCAAGTGTCTTTGTTTCCACAAGGTAATACTTTCCAAGTGGAAGGTCATCAATTCTTGCGACACCCTTCTCATTTGTCACGATAGTTGCCACCTTGTCTCCTGCCTTATGATATACAGTGTCAAGTCCGTCAGCACTTACGATGTCCTCTTTTGCATATACATCAAAGGTTACTCCTGCAAGGCTGTTTTTGAAGAAGTTGAAAATAAAGTCATACCAGTAACCCTTCATAAGAGTGATATCTGTCACAAATTCCCCGTCCTTATTGATAACGATAGAACCTGTAGGCACTTCGTCCTTCATTTCCACTTTCTGTACTTTTCCGGTATCCTCTACTGTAAACTGGATATCTGTTGCTTTAAGGTATCCGTATGGAGCAAATTCCTCTCTGAGTGTATAAGTCTCCCCGACAACCAGCTTTTTGATGATATGAGGTTCCTTTGCGTCAGATGTCCAAGTGTCGATCACATTTCCGTCCTTATCAAGCACGGTAAGTGTTGCCCCTGTAAGCTCTGCCCCGCTTGTGATGTCAGTCTTTGTAAACTCAAAGGTTGTAGGAGTATTTTTATACTCACTGTTATAAACAGCAGTCTTTACCTTCTGTCCCTGATACTCTGTATCAAACTTCACCACTTCATTATTTGTCACATATCCTGCCGGTTTTTCAATTTCCTTTGCAACATATTTGGCAAATGGATAATCCTTAACAAAAGCAATCATTCCATTTTCATCAGAAACTGCCTTTTCAAGAAGTGTACCCTTCTCGATGATAACCTTGCCATCTGCATTTTTAATGTCCTCATCTGCATAAAGACCAAATACTGCCCCTGCGATTGGTGTATTATCTTCTGCGTTCAGCTTCGTAACCGACATAGCAAGTTTCTGTCTGTCATTAGAAAATGTCAGGCTTTCCTTGATAACCGGAGTCTTATCATCAACATAAGTGAATGTTACTTTCTGCTCATTCGGATTTAATACATATCCGTATGGTGCTTCCACTTCTACAACCCTGTACTGTCCAAGAGGAAGATTCTTTGCTACTGCCTTTCCGTCCTCTCCTGTTACAAGTATTGTCACAAGGTCTCCCTTGCTATAATACTTAATGCGGTTGCCGTCTGCATCTTTCTGGTTATCTGCTGTGTAAATATCCTCCGCAGCGTACACCTCAAATTTTGCTCCGGCAAGTGAGCCTTCCTTATAAATAAACTCTTTCTCATATGAGCTTGCAAGAAATCCGCCCTTGAAGCCATCAAGTATCTCTCCTTTCTTTTCTACGGTAAGTTCTCCAACCGCAGGGGCATCGGAATATTCCACGGTAATGATTGCGTCATTGGTATCCCCGTCTGTCTCAAATGCTGTGTCAGTATCAACAGAAATGTTGACATACTTATTGTTTACCACATATCCAAATGGTGCAGACACTTCCTCAATGCGGTAATTACCGATTTTAAGTGCTTCCGGTAAGATTAAATCTCCGTCCTCATCAGTAAAGAATGAAGTGTGCTCTACCTTTGAAGGATAAGTTGTGTACTGCTTTACATATTCGTTCTTATCAATATTGAAGATTTTGAACTCTGCATTAGGCACAAGTACCGTCTGCTTTGTATCGGAATCTTTCTTGATAACACGGAGTTTTGCAGTAAATTCCCTGTCAAGGAATACTCTCCAAATCTGAGGCTCTGTTGGGTGGTTCTCTGTAATCTTTACCTCAAATGGCTTGATTGTTTTCATATTGTGTGGAGTCTTTGACTCTACTACCACATAAGTTCCATAAGGAATTGCAATGGATACTGCGTGTCCCTTACTGTCTGATGTGATTGTTGTTGCTCCGTTTTCCCCGATTACTACAGGAGTAGCCTTATCAAAGTCATAATTTCCATCTGCCTTTACGGATAAAGAAGATTTTAAGTATGCTGTGAACTCTGCACCTGCAAGTAATCCTGCTTCTGTATCATCGCCATTGTCAGATACCTTGATAAGCTGGAATGGCTGCTTGATAACCTGCTCTGCCGATGTTGTGCTTCTTGATACCTCTGCAACAAGGTCTCCTTCGTAATCACATACCACATCGTGCTCCTCCTCGTCTAAAAGGTAGCCCTCAGAAGGTGTGATTTCCTTTACATAATACTTGCCAAGATAAAGGTTGTTTACCTCAGCTTCGCCATTCTCGTCTGTAGTAAGTGTTGCCACAAGGTCTCCGGCATTGAACATTACGCCTGTTGCTCCGTCCAGGTGGTTGATTGCTTCCCTTGCATAAAGACCATAAACTGCTTCGGAAAGACTTGCGTCTCCCTGTGGAACTGCCCTTCCTGTTTCCTTATCTACCTTGTAGATATGAATTTTTGCTGTAGTTCTGTCATTAGAAAATGTGTGACTGAATGTTGCCTTTGCCTGTGTTTCCGGTAATACATTGAAGTTGAAACTGTACACATCTTTGCTGTTTCTGATATACGCATATGGAGCCTGTGTCTCTGAAATATAATATCCGTTAGAGATTGGCAGATCCACGCTGTAACTTGCCTTTCCGTCCTCACCTGTAGTTACTGTCTCAAGAGCTGTGCCCTTTGTTACAATAACCTGTCCGGCATAGTTCTTAATGTCATTTCCGGCATAAAGTGTATATTTGCCGCCATCAAGAGGGTTCTCTGTATCAGAGTCCTTCTTTACAACAGATACTTCCGCCTTCTGTCTTGTATTCTCAATCGTAGTTGATTCATACTGGACGGTAACTGTCTGGTCCTTATACTCAACTGCTACAGTCTGTGGTGTAGTATTGATTGTGTATCCGTCAATGCTCTTAATCTCAGTTACCACATAAGTTCCAAGATGAAGGTCTGATAATACAACCTGTCCGTCAGTTCCCGTTGTAAGGCTTTCTGCCACTACATCTCCTGCATTGTAAACCTTTGTACCGTCTGCCTTGTAGATATCTGCCCCGGCAGTCACCTTGAATGTCGCTCCCGGAAGTTTCTTTTTCTCATAAGTGAAATTGCTTCCGTTCCAAGAGCTTAACACTTCACCCTCTTTATAGATTGTTATTGCTCCAAGCTGTTCCTTATCTGTTGCAGAGATTCCTGTTGTCTGTCCTGCTTTTACAGTAAGTGTATGAACCTTACCGGAAAAGACATATCCCTTTGGTGCAGTAATCTCTTTTACATAATAAGTACCTGCAACAAGTGCTGCTGACTTTGCATATCCATTACTGTCTGTTGTCATTGTCTGTACCAGATTGTTACAACCGCTATCAGCGTAAATACCATAAACAGCACCAGAAAGCTTCACTCCGCTTGACTCATCTGTCTTTGTAAGTTCGCCATATCCGATATTTTCTGTCTTAACCTTGATATATGCTCTGACCGGATCAGCGGTAGGCTTTTCCGATACGAACTCCTGATAGCCATCTTTTTCTGTAAGCCAATACACACAACTCGATGTTGTATCAACTCTTCCTGAATTAGATGTGAATTTCCCCGTTGTTGCTGTAGTATTCACATCCTTTGAAGAAATCGTAATAGTGTTATCAGACTTATCTATAGAATACCCTTCTATATCAAAATCAAAGTCTGATAATACTTCATTTGTATCTGTTAATTTTATTTCAAATCTCTGATTAACCTCATTCCATTTCAGTTCATAAGTATCTGCTCCACTTGGTCTTTTTGAAGCAAAACTTGGCAATATTGCATTATATGAATTATAAATGTTATCTCTTAATCTTTCATAATATTCATATGAAGACTCAGGATTAGGAGCTGTATTACACAATTTTTTCGCCGCTGAATCAGCATCATCAGTTCCAAATATATCTGCCATAATAATCCATACCATTGACTGTGTAGCAATATACTCATCACTTTGGTCATTGGTAGGTGCTGCAGCTTCATTTGTTCCATACCCGTAATACAGGCAATAGCTAAGCAGTTTCTGCTGTTCACTGGACATTTCTGTGCTAGGATTATCATAACTATTCATCAACTGACCACCATCAGCTCTCAATCCAAAATTCATACAATATGCTGCATTTCCATCCAGCACAGAATATAATATTTTCCCATTATTAAAGCTGGGATGCAATTCACTTACAATGCCTGAATTGCATACTGAAGCATTCCAAAACGCCATATTCGCCTGTGGACTAGCTGCAAATACTTTAATTACACCATTAGAACATAACGATGTAACAACAGATAAAAATGCCATTATCCAAGCAGTTATTCGTTTTATTTTCTGTTTCATATTCTCTTTGCCTCCTTAATTTACGCATAAAAAAAGAAAGACATAAGTTTTTGGCTTACATCTTTCTTCTCTCTGCTTCTATTCTGTTTTACTATCTGTGACATCGAAACTCGTAAAAGTCTGTGCCTCCTGTTGTGTATATTCCCTCATAACTGATATAGAATACCGGATCATTTTCCAGTAACAGCATACCAGCGATATACTCTGCAATCGCATCTTCTGCCGGTAATCGTTTCCCTGACAGGGTGCTTGCGGTATTAAGGTCTGTTTCAACAAACACACTGTAATAAGACTGTTCCATACCGTCATAAGGATAATACTCATTGTATTCTTCCTGCGTTATCTTCCCTGTCGCAAGAAGATTATCCAAGTTCTGCTGTGTGGTAATCATTCCTCCTGCCTGACATTTTGCAGTTGCAAGCGAAACTACATTTTGCGGATTGTATGCCGCAAAGCCGGACTCCTCATTGGAATTACTGCTTTCTTCACTTCCACCCTGACCTTCATTACTGTCATAACTTCCGCCACCATTACCAAAATCAGTGTCATTTTTCTGTTCCGGTTCTTCTTTCGGGCTGAAATTATTCTGTGAAGCAGGCTCCTCTTTCTCTGCAACCTGCTTCGGCATACGATTTTCTTCCGGCTCAATAGTCTGTACTTCTGACTCAGATTCCGCTTCACTTACAGCTTCCTGTGTAGCCTCTGCCTCTGTCTTGGTAACTGCTTCCGTAGCCTTTGTTGCCTCCTCAGTTGCCTTTATACTTTCCGTCTGTTTCTCTGTCTGATTACTGGCATTGTCTTTGCCGCCATTACAGGCTGTCATAGCCAAAGCCAGTATTACGGATAAAAAGATAATATTTATCTTCTTCATAAATTCCACCTATCCCTTCTCCGTAAGAGGGATAGGCTTTGTGTACCGTGCCCGTCCACTCTTACAGTGAACTATCTATTTGTAATGCACGGGACACTTCGGTCTGTCCCGTATTCTGTGCATTTTAACCTCCTTGATTATACCAGTTTCTTAAATTTAAAGAAATACTTCACGAGTCTTCTGTTTTTCCTGTAAGCAGGAAAGAAGCCCTTTATCTTCATACTCTCACCTCCCCTCAAAATGTTCCCATTCTCACGAATGAAAGAAATACTCTTGCTACCATACAGAATAGAAGAAGAATTAACCTGATAAGTCCTAAGAACAGCTTTAATGCTCCAAGAACAATTTTAAGTATCCACTTGAGTATCTGTAAAATAGCGGTTCCTACGGCTCCTGCAATTCTTCTCATAATAATCAATCTCCTTTCGACATCCACCCCATTGCCAATCCTGCAACATCTGCGTCATTCATAACATCATCTTCCGGCTGTTCTTCCATATCTTCCTGTGGACTTGCAACCATTACAGGCTGGCTGTTCTTTACTCCAGCTAATGCTCCGCCCAGTAAGGATATGACCTCTTTTCTTGCCTCAGTCATTGCAGAATACTCAATTTCTTTTTTTATCTGTTCTATCTCGTCCCTCGTTACAAACTGCTCATATCGCTTTTCTTCTTTGGACGGAATATCGTCCTCTCCATAGTGGTCAATATAAAACTCACAGGCTTCAATCAAAAACTGGTTCTTTGACTTATAAATCTTTGGATTAAGCCCCTTTATGACCTCATTGATTTTAGCGTGTTGCGGATTGAGCAGGTTCAGTCGGAATGTGCTCTCCATAATGTGCCTTCGTGCCATATGACCACCCCCTATGCAAATCTTTTAGCAGATTTCAGTCCCATAATGGCAAGCTGCTCATAACCTCTGGCATTTGCCTTTACATCAAGGATATAAGAGATATTCTTTGCATCGTGATTGCTGAAATTCTTCATTACCACTGCTCCGCCACCTACAAATACAATCGGTGTGGTTTTAAGGTTATACCCAAACTCACGGATTGAGTTATATACCTTATCAACAAAATCCTCTATC
>ENA-ORTT01000905-ORTT01000905.1-human-gut-metagenome-genome-assembly--contig:-NODE-905-length-33923-cov-65.830105_pt1 | contig 33923 bp, 18 predicted proteins | sample MGYA00242074_ERZ509197 | MGnify/ENA primary metagenome ERZ509197 (study PRJEB26280, sample SAMEA2338789) | human gut metagenome | biome: human gut; feature: human-associated habitat; material: faeces...
TTCACACAAAGATAGGATTTTATCGGATATACCCCTCAGGATTTTACGTTGACCCTTCTTTCGGTGTACCTTATTACGGATCACCTGTAAAATATGGAGAGTGTTGCAAAGCTGTTTTCATTTCGCATCAGAAAGCATACTTTTGCATGGAACTATACATACGTATGTGCAGGGTTATATATGTGTACGTACAGTCTTATGCGTACATATGTGATATCCTCATGCCCAAAAAGTGTTTTTTAAAAGATCAAGAACTTTTCAAAAAAGAAGACGACCTTTTTAAAAAATAACAGGAACTTTTTTAAAAACGTCTTGATCTTTTTTATTGCTGCCAATACATCGTAAACCGTCATTCTGTGGAGGTACAAACTTTTCATGTGTACTTTTTGTGGGGAAAAAGCCTAAAATACCCTACTTTATATCAAGCCGAAACAATTTATAAAAAAAGAATATATAGCTGAAAACAAGGATGTTATGTAAAAATATGCTTCAAAACGTTGTGAGAGTATGAGAACATGAATAAGAGCAAGTATTTTTATCCTTACTACATAAATAGTTTATAATAAACCTGTTATATATGCAGTGAGGGTATGAGGGTATACATGGTTCGAACTTTTCTTAGAAACATGCAAAACGGCTATATTCCACGATATAGGAATATATGCCGTTTTGATAGAGGGGAAATTTTTTTATGGTATATAATTCCAATAATCCATATTTGTAACGATTTGAACTATAATTTTACGATCTCCTTCTCGTATTTCGTTGGGAGCATTCTGAGATGCATAAGATATTTTTGCGCCCACTCCTTTTGCTTTTAACATTTTATTGGGAACTCCTTTCTTTATAAGTGCATTGACTACAGCGTCTGCACGTTTTTGGGATAGTTCCATATTGTATTGTGATGATCCTTTTGCATCAGTACATCCTGTAATGAGATATTTTTTGCTTGTGTCTGTCAGCATAATTTGAGCTATTTCATCAATGATAGTAGCTGCTTTAGGAGTTATTTCTGTTTTATCAAACTCAAAATAGATATTGTTGAATAAATCACATAAAACATTGGGCTGGTTTGGAGTCTCTACAATTTGTTTCATGATTATAGGTTTTTCTATTTCTTTTTCTATGATTTTTTCCACATATTGAATTTCCGGTTTGACTTTTAGGGATTTACCACCAATGCGCCACATCAATCGAATGCTTCCTTGCCATGAATTGGCTATATGTTTGTATGGCATGATGAGATAGTCTCCTTGGAGTCCTATGCCAATGTTGTCATTAAGCCACATATTCACGCCTATTCCCAATGAAATAGGGATAAGATTTTGTTTATCCTTCCCTTCTTTAGTATAATCATTTGACAGATTCCATCCCATCTCCTCACTGTTGAATTCTTCCATCCCCTTATAATTGATCTTAAAATTCTTGTACATATAGTTGACCCCCATTCGAAGAAAAGGATCAATATAATTTGAATGGAAATATTCACCTAGGCGCCACTGTAAACCGATTCCTGTCATACCTAGCCATCTTGATTCCTTACCGTTACGGACAGGATCGGAACTGTAGTCTAATGTTCCTTGTAAATCTAGATAAAAATGAGAGTTAAGTTCACGAGCAAAATATAGATTTCCTCCGAAAATGAAATCTTTTTTGTTAGTACCTACAGTGTAACCGCCTTTATTATTAGTATGGAAATTAATAACATTAAAACGTGTCATTTGAAGTCCGGTTGCGCCTATACCTATTTCCCATGCTTTTTTATTATTATCGGTTGTTCCATTCTTTGCGCTTTTTTGTGCATTTATAGGTAAACCGAAACATAATACTGAGGTAAAGCATAGTATGAGATGGATTTTATGTATATATATTTTCTTCATATTTTTATTCTTCATAGATAACTTGTACTTCGGGCAACTCATAAGAGCTGTTATAGTTTTCAATAATAAATGTTTTTTCATCCTTTCCTTTTCGGAGATAACCTTGATAATATCTATAGAAATATGAACTATTGCCATTGTCAATGTATATGGATGAATTTAAAAACGGTGCGAATACTTTGAACGTTGGAACTTCTGCAGAAGATCTGTTATTAGAACTTGATGCTTCTTGTGAACCAGCTGTTGAGGTATATCTGAATGTGATATATGCCATTTTAAGTTTGTTGGCTTCTTCTTCAGTATAAGCTATCGGTTCTACATAGTCCATTCCATTTTCTTTAACGACACGTGTGGTCGATGATTTGTAAATTCTTGTAAAGTCTATTTTTGAAAAATCCAATTCACCTTCTGCAGATGAGAAACTGGGTGCTTCTCCATTGGATATTATTTTTAATTTTAATGTTTTTAGCGTAGGTCCCATTTGATAAGGAGCTAATAAACAAATACCATTCCATTGGAAAGTTTCTCCATAATAAGGCTCTCTAGCTTTTACAGTGTAATAAACGTCACTTCCATCCCAATATTCAGATTGATTGTTTTTGAATTTTCCGGGATTTTCTTGAATGAACCGATAGGTATAAATATAGTAATAATATCCTCCATTATTTGAACTAGAATTTTGGCTTGAATATAATTTTTTGTCTGACAAAATACTGTTGGGATTATTTTTATCAGAGACTCTATATGCGTCTAAATTCCTTGAACCACTATTAGGTAAATAAGAAGGGATATTTTGCCATTGGTCTTCCGGATTAACTTTTCGTTGTATATAGAAATATAGATACTGATAATCGTATAATGAATTTGAATTATCGCGAAGGATCATTCTCATGCGTACTCTATTGGGAACATATGTGTTTTTAGCGGATTCTTGCGGTGTCTTTCCGGCTAGGGTTACTTCTTTTACCGTTCCCCAGCGTAAGTTTATGTCTTGTATTTCGGGTAAATCTTCTTTAGGTACAATAAACTCTCCGTTTTCATTGGTTATGTAAGTTTTTTCTGCATTGATACCCGGCATACCTTTTACTTGAGCTTTGGGTGCGATTTGTCCAGTTTCATCATATACTTTATAGAGTACACCTCCATCAGTTGTGCGTACATATTCACCATATTCTGATTGAGAATATTGTGCAATAACATTAGGTATACCCTTAATGATGGTAACTTCTGTTCCCGGTTTTCCTGGTTCTCCGGGTTTGCCGTCTTTGCCATCTTCTCCGTCTTTGCCATCTTTTCCGCGTAGATAGTCATAAAAATCATTTAACGTATTTTTTTCACAGTTCCATACTCCACCATTTTTGTGATCGATAAGTGCGTCTGTTGTACCACAACGTTTAGCTAAGTCATTTTTCCACAGTTCATGTGCTGACAAACCATTGCTTCCGTTTATTCCGTCTTTACCGGCTAAATAATTGAAAAAATCATATTCTGAAACTTTGTCAGAAGGCCATTTTTGTCCTGGATTTTTAGGATCATTAATATTGCCTGTTCCTACAGTTTCTTTCCATAGTTCATAAGTGGATTTTCCATTGTTACCATTTGTTCCACTGAGGTAAGTATAGAAATCTGCCATTGTAATTTTATCTTTGGCCCATGCTGAATTATTTTTGTCTTTGATTTTGTCATTTTTGACATCATTCACCCATAATTCGTATGCAGATGCTCCGTTAACTCCTTTTTCTCCTTGAGCTTTTATTCCTGTATCAGTAGTACCTATCCACCAATTTCCGTTATTACCTATATGGGGAGATATGCCATCATCTCCTTTCTCTCCTTGAGCTTTTATTTTTGTATCGGTAGTACCTATCCACCAGTTCCCATTTTTTATAACCGGGGTAAGTCCGTCCGTTCCTTTATCACCTTGTTCTCCTTTGGGGCCTTGCACTGCAATCCCTGTATTGGATGTGCCTATCCACCAGTATCCGTCTTTAATGAAAGGGGTTAAGCCGTCGCTTCCTTTTTCTCCTTGAGCTTTTATTTTTGTATCGGATGTATTGATCCACCAGTTTCCATTAGGACCAATATAAGGGGATGCTCCGTCTTTACCATTTTCTCCTTTTTGACCTTGAGCGGGAAAATTTGTATCATGATTGCCAATGTACCAATTACCATTTTCACCAACATGTGGAGTAATACCATTTTCACCATCTTTCCCTTTTAAATATAAAAAGAAATGTTCCATTGTTGTTTGGTTTTTGGGCCAATTTATATTGCCGTCAGCAACAGATTGTTTCCATAATTCATAAGCGGAAAGTCCGTCTTTTCCATTAATTCCATTCTTTCCATCTTTGCCGATAGCTTTGATTTCTGTGTCTTTATTGCCGATATACCAATTTCCATTTTCACCAATATGAGGTGATTGTCCGTCTCTTCCGCTAAGAAAATCCCAAAAATCGGCTTCTGTATTTTTTGAAGAGGGCCAAATGAGCGAAGGGTCATGAGGGTTGGTGACATTACCTTGGGTGATCAGGATTTTCCATTGATCGTATGCAGACATTCCATCTTTTCCTTTGTCTCCTTTTTCTCCTTTTATATAAACTAAAAAGTCTGCTAAATCAACTTGGGTGGAAGGCCAGTTTATATGACCGGTTTCAACTTCTTCTTTCCATATCTCATAAGCGGATTTGCCATTGGTTCCCTGAGGACCTTGGGGTAATTCAAAATCAATACTGCTGCACGAGAAAAAAAATGTGCAAAGTAGCACTGATAATACATAAATTTTGCATTTCTTTTTTGTATACATGACTATAAATAATTAAAAATGAATTACTTTTTGTTGTTACATATTTGATAAACTCAGTTCTGCTTTATTGAATACTGTATCGTTGGGGGTGTTCATGCAATTTTATATTTTAGGTTATTCTACTGTGTGCGATTTACATTATAATAATATTCACATTTTATTTAGGTGCAAAGTTCTATATTTGGTGCTAAAAAGAAGTTGCGTATTTAAAAGATTTGTTTGCATATAATCAATCTTTTCTTTTATATCTGCATAAAAAGGTTTCCTATTTTTCTTAATGTTCGTTTTTGGATAGTTTTAAATGGTAGATACTTCATATGATTTTACATAAGGAGTATATGTGATAAGTTTTTTCATATATTGATGGTGGATTATGATTAAGTTTTGTGATATTTGTTTTTATATGACGTATAGAAACTCTTAAAATAGATCCATATACCGAGATCAGGAAACAAACTTATTCTTAGCTTCAGTATGTATGATGGAGATAAGTATATTCATAATCTTTAGGATGCGGGATGTTTGTTTAATCGTTTGCGGAAACAGAATATGTTTCGAGAGGAGGTGTACCTTTTGATTCTTCTCCTTTTTTACGTATTTCGTTAGGAGTGGCTCCAATATTCCTTTTACAGTAGGTCGTAAAATGGGAAAATGTCTTGAAATGATAGTCCAACATTATTTGTTTGATGGGTAGGGTACTTTCTTTTAACTTGAATTCAATTTCATAAGATGTTTGCTTTTGTAACCATTGATATGGTGTATCTCCATGAAAGTTTTTTTTGAATAACTGTGTGAAAATAAGGTCGTTATATCCGCATAGAATAGCTAATTCTTTGGCAGTTCTGCAAGCTTTGTAATGTGTCATGACGGATACGAAAAACTGAAGATCATTCGAAAGGGCATAACGGAAAATGGAGGCAATTTCGTTTTTGCTATAGCAAATTTTAAATAATGAGAACAGCTCATATTCTTTGGCTCGATGTAAGTCGGGAATTTCTGTTCCATTTTTCATGTAATCGACCAGCAAATCCAAGTAGGAACGTATTAACGGATAAATGGGAAGAACTTCTACCGGTTTTACTTCTTCGATGGATATGTCTTGTAGATATTCTATTATTCTGCTATGTAGATAAGGGGCCACAATATTACATGCATGGATGACGAGTTGTACATCATCCATTGTTTTGATTTTACATTTATGTAAGCTGCTGATAAAGAAAAATTCATTTTGCACTGCTATCAGAGGCATTGATCTACCATGATCTCTGAAGAGACATAAAGATCCTTTTAGTACAAAACAAACTTGGAATTCATGGTTTTCATTCAGATTTTGGATAATTTCTCCCTTGCCTATATGAAGATATCTGAATTGGCTGAATCTGGATAGTGCAAGAGGATCACGGTATAAATTCTTTAGTAAAAATAGCATTTCCATATATTATAAACATTTTAAGATAAAAAAAGTTTTGATATATCTATCCCGGGCAAATATAACTTGATATTTAAAATGTTTTAAAGCTATAGAAGGAATATGCAACTAAATCATTGCTAATATGAAATTGAATCTTCTGTTTAAGAAAGAGTTTATCAACATATGAAATTATAAGGTATTTAAGGCCGGATGTTTTGGATAGTAGCTTATAAAGTGGAAGATGTTTACTGATTTTTTATGAGTGAATGTAAATAAGTGATTTGGAATGGAGAAAAATTTAAGGATCTTTTCCTTATTGTTTACAAGATAACAATAAGGAAAAGATCCTTAAATTTAAATTATTGCTGGTATTGGCCATTCACTATAACATTTTTCATACGAATATTGTGAAAAGCATCTTTATTCCATTGGGAAAATTTAGTTTCGATCTTTACATCTTTAAATGAAAAATTGGATAACTCATACTCAGCTTCATTTTTATTCACATTTAGAAATTTGTCACATTTCAGTTCTATGTTGTGCATCGTGATATGGCTTCCGTAGGATTTAGGAATCGTTGTTCTTCCTTTCAAGTCATAAAATTGTTTCCATGACGAAACTCCTAGTAAAGCCTTGCAGAAACCTTTTACATTTTCTACTGTGATGTATTCATAGTGTTGCGGAGTATCAGGCCGCATTTTCAATAGAAGTAGTTCATTACCGCCTTCTGCTCTGCAATTGCGCATTAATACATTATAGACATGGATGGACTCGCTGCCACAAGTCATGCAACTGCCAGTAGTATGATCAAAGAAACAATCTTCTATTAGAATGTTTTTATTGGGACCGTTATAAGTATCCTGATCGGCATAAGGTCCTTTTCCACCTTTAAAGCAGATGGCGTCATCATTTACAGTAAACCGGCATCCTTTAATATGAAAATTGGTACATACATCCATATCTATACCGTCCGCACTAGCTGATTTTATAGGTTTGATAGGAGAGAAAATTCGTAGATTGAGTAATTTCACTTTATCGCAGCGATAATAATGGCTGGTCCAAAAAGGAGAGTTCTGTAAAGTCACATCAGCAACCTGCACATTACGGCAATGAGCTATGTAAAGTAGGCGTGGTCGCATTTCATCCTTGTTTGTACATTGAGGATTCCATTCGCGACGTAGGCGGAAAGCTTTCCAGTAGGGAGTGCCGTTTCCGTCAATTGTACCTTTGCCGCTAATTGTAAAGGTATCTAACCCGTCGGCATTGATTGATGCACCGAAGTATTTGCAGTATTCACCTTCAATGCGAGTCATGAGGAGAGGGAAATCCATAATGTTCTCACTACCTAGTAAGGTGGCGCCTTTTGACAAATAAAGATGAGTCCCTTGTTTGAAAAAGAGGGAACCGCTTTTATAAATTCCTTCAGGGATGTAAATGACCCCACCGCCATTGGCTGCCGCTTCGTCTATGATCTTTTGTATTTTTTGTGTTTGAACGATATGGGGATTGCTTTCAATTCCATAATCGGAAAGGTCGTATTTTTTTCCTAAGGAGTCAGGATGGACCACTTTAGTTTGGAGAAACCATTCGGAGATAGGAGTACCATCAGGAAACACATTTTGTTTTCTTTGTTCTTTTTTTGCCATTGAGGGTACTATTATGCTCAAGCATAACAGGAGTGATAGTAATTGTTTCATAAATAAGTTTTTCATTTGGTTCATATTATGTGGATGACAAAGAAAAACAATAACAGTCAATTGTATCTGTATTTATTGTTTTATTCAATGGAAAATTGTACGGCTTGATTCTTTTCATTAAGGCGGATGGTTGTGATATAGAGAGATTCCTTAGTCTGGAAAGAACAATTTAGGAGCCTTTTTTTATCTGCACAGTCGTTTCTCCAAACTTATAAAAGCTTGAATAAATCGCGCTTTTTGCCCTGTTTATACTATTTTCCATCTATGTAGATTCTTTTCCATATTTTCAGAGGTTTGTGGCTGTTCCGGCTATTTTTTATTCATGGCATTATATCTAGTTTTGCCATGTTCCTTGATGAAGAAATGAAGGGATTAGATTTTATGTATAACTTTAATTAATTACAAATGAAAGACTCGGAGAACAAACTATCGGGAAGTATGCATTCTTTTAAAAGGATGCTTTCCTTTGGTATTCTTATGGTAATTGCGATGACCCTGTTTGCTCAGGTTAAGAATGTATCGGGCGTGGTGCTTGATAAAAAAGGGGAGAGCATAATTGGTGCCAGTGTATTGGTGAAAGGTACTACTAATGGTACGATTACCGATTTTGACGGTAATTTTGTTTTGAGGAATGTGGCCGACAATGCCATTTTGCAGATTAGTTTTGTCGGATATCAAACTTCAGATGTATCAGTTAAGGGACAGAACAATATTAAGGTGGTATTGTCAGAAGATACTGAGACATTGGATGAGGTGGTAGTCATAGGATATGGCTCGGTTAAGAAAAGCACTTTGACGGGTGCGGTTGCCAAAATGGATTCTAAGGCAATAGAGGATCGTCCTTTGGCTCGTGCAGAGAATGCTTTGCAAGGTCAATTGGCTGGAGTGACAGTACGTAATACAACAGGTGAGCCGGGAGCCGATATGCAGATCCGTGTCCGCGGTGCGGCTTCTGTCAATGCAAATTCCGATCCACTTTATGTGGTTGATGGGGTGCCTATGAATACGTTGAGCGGATTGAATCCTTCGGATATCGCTTCCATAGAAGTTTTGAAAGATGCTGCTTCTGCTGCGATTTATGGTTCACGTGGTTCCAATGGAGTTGTTTTGGTTAGTACTAAACAAGGTAAGAGTGGAAAAGCGAAGGTGGCGTTCAATGCTAGTTTCGGTGTACAGACATTAGAGAAAAAAATGGATGTGCTTAATGCGACGGAATGGATGGAATTTAAATTGAGATGGAATGATGCAAACTATTTGCAGGAAGCGAAGAAATTGGGTTTGACTAGTGCCAGTATAAAGGATGATAATGCCACACGTTTGTCTAATCTCGGAATTCAGGCAGGTACGGCAAACTCTTATCTGGTTGTTTTTGATGAACGTTGGTTTAACTATTTGGGAGATGACATGAGGAATGCGCATACTTATACTCCCAATCCGGAACAACTTAGCCTGTTGGATTGGCAGGATGAGTTTTTTCGTAACTCTATCGTACAGGATTATAGTTTGAATGTTTCGGGAGGGACGGAAAACACATCTTATTTATTCTCAGGTGGATATATGAATCAGGCTGGTATCGTTACCGGTACGGGATATGAAAGATTCTCTTTTCGTGCCAATATTGAATCAAAGATAAACAAATATCTTACAATAGGTATGAATATGGCTCCTACGTATATTGTGCAGGATGGTTCCGGACAGGCAAATGGTAAGGATTCCCAGGTACATCAGGCTTTGTATGCTACACCGGTATCGGAACCGGGGGTAGGATATATGACAAATGTTGATCCGAATCCCTATTATCTTTGGGCGGGAAGCACATCGAGTCCGGTTTATAATATGGAGAAGAATATCAAACAGAATAGAATGATGCGTTTGGTTGGGAATGCTTTCGTACGTATCACTCCGTTTAAAGATTTCAGGGTAGAACTTTCTGCTTCGGCTAATTATTATGATTTGGATGGAAATGATTATAAGTACACTAGTACAACCGGTAGTTGGGCGCAGGGAGAAGGACAAAACTCTTCGGGGGGGCATAATACGGAAAGAAAATGGAGTACTCTTTTGCAGGCTCTTGCAAATTATGACCATGTTTTTGGCAATCATGGAATTAGTGTAATGGCGGGTTTTTCTTCCGAACAGAGTAATCTTGGTTTCAGTACGGCCCAATCTTTTAACAAACCATTTCCCAATGATGCCATAACAGGTTCCTTTGATGGTTCGAAAGTTACAGCAGGAACTAATACGGTAACAGAGAAAACAGCCAATAAATTGTTGTCTGTGTTTGGACGTTTGCAATATAATTATGCAGAACGTTATATGTTGTCCGGTAGTTTGCGTTATGATGGCGGTTCCGTATTCGGAGCTAACAATAAGTGGGGCATCTTTCCGGCTGTTTCCGGAGGTTGGTTAGTGTCAAATGAGAAATTCTTTAAAAATTGGGGAATGTCTTGGTGGAATACATTGAAGCTGAGGGCTAGCTATGGTGTGACCGGTAATAATTCTATCAGTAACACGGCTGCTTATCCTACTTGGTCTGCAGGAAATTATGCAGGTGCTCCCGGTTATAAGGCAAATTCTTTAGGTAATGCTGATTTAGGTTGGGAAAAAACACATAGTACTGATGTTGCGCTTGATTTAGGATTCTTCAATAATAGAATTCAATTGTCGCTGGATTGGTATACCAAGAATACGACTGATTTGTTATATCAGGTACCTGTGGAAGGAGCTTCCGGTTTTACTACCGTTTGGGATAATTTAGGAGATATCCATAATGAAGGCTTTGAGATCGAATTGAATACGCATAATCTCACAGGAAAATTTTCATGGAGTACGTCATTCAATATGTCATATAATAAAAATGAGGTGAAAGCTCTAGGGAAAGATAATACTCCGGTATATTCGGGATTTGATAAGAACAATCCGTCTAATATTCTGACTGTGGGAAAGCCTGTTAATACATTCTATATGTATGATGCAATAGGTGTATGGAAAAATCAAGCTGAAATTGATGCTTACAGTGCTGCCCATGGAGGAAAGCCGGTTACTTTTGAAGGAAAACAAATTGTACCGGGTGATATCCGATACAAAGATGTAAATAATGATGGTGTGTTCGATAAAGATAATGACAGGGACTATTTAGGTAGTCCTACTCCTAAATTAGTATTTGGAATGACGAATACTTTTATTTACAGAAATTTTGATTTGTCTATCTTGATGACAGCTCAGACAGGAGGAAAGATTTTTGGTGTATTGGGACGTGCCATTGACCGTCCGGGTATGGGGGCTAAAGGGAATGCTTTAGGACATTGGAGAGAGGCATGGTGGTCGGAAGATGAGCCGGGCAATGGAAAAGTACCTTATATTTTAAGTTCTACTACAGGTGCTACGTTAGACTCCCGATGGTTATATTCTTCCAATTATCTGCGTATCAAGAATTTGACTTTGGGGTATAAATTACCTATTAATCCTAAATTTATTTCCTATGCACGTGTATATGTATCCATTGAAAATCTGGCTAAATGGGATAGTTATTATGGAGGGTACTCTCCGGAGGCGGCCAATACGGCAGCCAGTTCCTCACCCGGAGGTAGCAGTGCTTTGGGATTGGACTATGGTGGTTATCCTTCACCGAGAATTTACACTTTGGGTATCAACGTTAATTTCTAATAAAAATATAGAGCTATGTTCAAATTGAAAAATATATTGCAATTGAGTGCATTGATGTTCTTTGTTATGTCGTGCGATGATTATTTGGAAACTCCTCCTGCTGATTTAATGACCTCTGATGGTTTCTATCAGACTCCCAGTCAGTCTGAACAAGGGGTGGTAGGTATTTATTCCGATTTGCGTGAACTTGCCAATTCAGAGTATTTATTGATGTCTGAATGTCGTTCGGATAATGCATGGACAGAACCAAGACCTAATGGGTTGAGAGATTTTTCAGAGATAAGCACATTCAGAGCTACCAGTGATTTGGCAACTTTTAATAGTGTATGGAATACATGGTATAAAGTAATTTATGATGCGAATACTGCTATTGCCAAAATAGCAGGATGTAACTTTGAATCGAATGATAAGATTAAAAAGCAGTTTATGGGCGAAGTCTATTTTCTGAGAGGATGGGCTTATTTTGAGTTATCACGCCTTTTTGGTAATGTTCCGATTATTGATGCTCCTTTATCGCCTAGTGAAGTGAAGAAAGTACCTCAATCGTCTGCACGGGAAGTTTTGGATAATATAGTGGTTCCTGATTTGATTAATGCGCAGACGATGCTTCCTCTAAAAGAAAATATGGTGAGTGCGAATGGAACTTCGATTGTATTGCAGGGGCGTGCGGACAAGATGGCGGCAGAAGCTATGCTGGCACGTGTGTATATGACTTTGGCGGGTTTCCCATATTATGATTCCGATGCCAAGATATTAGCTAAAAAGCAATTGGAAATCGTGTTGAATTACTCAAAATCCAATCAGAATAAATATTGGGCTCCGACACTTGATGAATGGAGAAAGCAGTGGATGCCGAGCACGGATTATTATAATAAATACTCTATTTTTGCTATTCAGTATCGTACGGGAGGAACAGGCAACAGCGCTTTGTTTAATTTCAGTATGGCTCTACCTCCTTCCTATACGAATAGAAGAATCTTTGGAAATGAAATTTATGTGGAAAAGAGTTTGATGTATGAATTTGATAAAATTTATTCTGATGGGAAAAAAGATGGAAGAGGGAATGGTTTTTCTGTTCTGACAGGATATGAGGCAGAGCCTAATTATCCGGCTTATACGAATACAAAAGAGAAATTGATTTTGGAAGATGGTTCGCAAGTGGATGTTTATACAAAATCAATGTTTTATAAGTTTATGCCTAGTAAACGGAAGATAGCGGAACTTGGGATGTCACTGACTCCGGAAGTCACAATGAAAGACGATAATGACTGGCCTGTAAATCTTCCTATTTTACGCTTGGAAGATATGATGTTGATGTATGCTGAGTTATTGGTTGAAGAAGGTAAAATAATGGAAGCTGTAGCTTATGTGAATGATATCCGTAAAAGAGCCGGTTGTGATGAGGTGAATACGGTAAGTGCTGCAGATGCTTTGAAATTGATAAAACGGGAGCGTAGAATAGAATTAATGGGAGAAGGAGTGCGTTGGTTTGATTTGGTGCGTTGGGGGGAATGGCAAACGGAAATTCAAAGTTTATTTGATAGTTATCATAATCCGGATGGTACCGATAAGAATAATGTAAAGACAGGACGTTATTTATATCCTATTCCATTGAATCAATTAAATGTGACTCCGGGATTATATAAACAAAATGAGGGATATTAAGTATATAAGTTAAACAAAGTTAGTTTTGAAGGTGAAAAGGTAAAGAGGTGTGTCAAAAGCTATTTTTGATAATTGCTTTGTTATGTGGCACACCCTCTTTTTATCGGAAAATAGAGAAGTAGATTATTTATGAAAAATAAAAAGTTGCTTATTGCCATTTTGTGCATATTTGTATTTGATTTGCCGGGGGCTGCTAATCGCATTCGGCAGAATTTTGACTTTGACTGGCAGTTTAGATTAGGAGAAAATGGAGATTTTAGAGAGGTACAATTACCGCATGACTGGAGTGTGGAGTTGGATTTTGATGAAAAAGCAGGAGGAGCGAGTGGTTATTTGCCGGGTGGCATAGGTTGGTATCGCAAATCTTTTATGATTCCGGCGAGTTACAAAAATCAAAAAGTTAGTCTTGTTTTTGATGGTATTTATCATAAAGCTACTATTTTTTTGAATGGAAAGGAGATTGCTTATCATCGTTATGGATATACTTCGTTTGAAACAGATCTGACCCCTTTCCTGAAATATGGAGAGAGTAATGACTTGAAAATCAAGGTAGATCATTCAGAAATTTCTCGCTGGTATACTGGTTCCGGCATTTATCGGCATGTCTGGTTGCAAGTGACTAACCCTGTTCATGTAAAAATGTGGGGAACTTATGTTACGACACCGGAGATAACTGAATCCCAGGCAACGGTCAAGATTGTCACTACTATCGAAAACTCCATGGAGTTACCGACAACAGTGATTGTCCAGCAACGCCTGTTGGATGGTGATGGAAAAATTGTAAAAGCAGAAGGTAAAGAGGTGATGGCCCGGACTACGTTGAAACTTGATAAAGAAAAAACAGCTGAAGTAGTTCAGAATTTGTTAGTCAGCCATCCTAAATTATGGGATTTGGATTTTCCCTATCGTTATACGGTGGAAACCATTATAAAAAAAGGAGGAAAGACAATTGATAAATATCTGACTCCTTTTGGAATACGTTCAGTGAAATTTGATAAAGACAAGGGTTTTTTTCTCAATAACAAACATCTTAAGCTGAAAGGCATGTGCCTTCATCAGGATGCAGGATGTTTGGGAACGGCTGTACCGGATAGGGCTTATGAACGCCGTTTGCTTATTTTAAAGGAATTTGGCACGAATGCTATCCGTTGCTCGCATAATCCTCCTTCTCCGGAATTTCTTAACTATTGTGATTCTATTGGCTTTTTGGTTATAGATGAGGCTTTTGATAAATGGAAATCGGGATATTATGAAGAATTTTTTGATTCTAGCTGGCAGCAGGATATCAGCGATATGGTAATTCGTGACCGTAATCATCCTTCTGTTATCTTGTGGAGTATAGGTAATGAGTTGGCTGAGGCAAAATTAAAAGATGATACAGGGATTGAACGTGCTGGTATGTTGCAGGATTTTGTACATCAACTGGATCCGAGCCGTCTTGTTATGCTCGCTTTGCAGCCGGGATTTGAAGATAAATTTGCTTCGGTGACAGATGTACTAGGGTATAATTATATGGAACCTCGGTTGATTTATGATAAAAAGAAATACCCGGAACGTATTTGCCTGATCAGTGAGAGCTATCCTTATTATAGTAGCATACGTGAATTTGATTCACGTGATTATGATGAGAAAAATCCATGGAATTATGTAATGGAACATGAATATATTTGTGGCTCTTTCATGTGGACCGGTGTGGATTATATTGGGGAGAGTTCAGGTTGGCCTAGTAAGGGATGGCCTTCTGCTCCGTTTGACATGTGTATGTCTGAAAAACCTAGAGGAGGATATTTTCGGGCTTTGTGGAATGAGAAGCCTTTTTTGGGACTTTATGTCATAGATTATAATTTGGATGAAGATCCGGGTAAAGACCATTGGCAAGCACCGGGAATGGTACACGATTGGACTTTTCCTTATCAGGATGCGCGTGTCATGCAGATTCAAACGCCGTCTAATTGTGACGAAGTGATGTTGATAGATCCTAGAGGAAAGGTATATGGACCTAGAAAGCCACGGGATTATATAAATAATACGATTAAATGGAATCAACCTTATCGTCCGGGTAAGGTGGTGGTGATAGGGTATAAAGATGGGATAGAAGTGTGCCGTGACAGTATACAGACTTCCGGAAATAAAGCTGTCCGTTTTACTCTGAAAGCGGATCGGGAACAGTTAAAGGCTGACGGGCAGGATTTATCTCATATCTCTTTGAATTTATATGATGAACAAGGCATCCCCATACGGATAGATGACAGACAAGTGAAAGTGACCGTGGAGGGTAACGGACGTTTGATGGGGATAGATAGTGGCGAGATGCGTCGTAGTGAACGTTTTAGCAGTCATACTTTACCCACTTATTTGGGTCGTGCCCAAATAGTAGTACAGGCAGGGCGTATGCGGGGACAGCTCAAAGTAAAAGTGGAGGTCGAAGGAATGGCATCGCAGGAACTTGTTCTGCTTGTTGGTTAGTAAAGGCTTCCTAATTAAAAAAGGTATTTTAAAAATCACTTTTAAAATACCTTTTTTAATTTTGCGGTATTATTCTGATGTTAAACCGAATGATATGAAAAATCGTATATTTTTTTTGTTGCTCTTCTTTGTTTGTCTGGAATGGAATGCATATGCAGTTATTGATATACAATCTATTCATATTACATCCAGTGACGGATTGGCCAATAATACAATTAGAGATATTTTTCAAGATAAGAAAGGCTTTATCTGGATTAGTACCACTAATGGACTGAGCCGGTATGATGGTCACTCTTTTATAACATTGTTACCGGAAAAGGATAGTCCGATTTCATTAGCGGATTATCATGTCAAGAAGATTGATGAAGATAAAAATGGTTTTTTATGGGTGCTTTCTACTTCAAATGTATTCAGTTGCTATGATTTAAGACATAATTGTTTTGTGGATTTTACAGGATGTGGGGAACACGACCAAGCTTATGCTTATCGTGTAGAAACTGCTAATGGTGATAATTGGTTATGGGATGGACAAAAAGGTTGCAGAAAGATTTCATTTGAAAATGAACATTTTTCCTCTGTGACATTTCAATGTGAAAATGGCAAACTACCTTCTAATAAAGTGAATAGTTTGATTGAAGATTCTAGAGGGAATGTTTGGATTTGTACTCAGGAAGGATTGGTGAAAGTAACAAGAAACAAAATCGAAGTAATTTCTGATATGCATAATTTCAGAGCAGCATTTTCTTATGAGAACGCATGCTTTTTTCTTGCTGATAATGGTGATATTTATGTTTATGATGAGGATGAAAAACTACATTTTGTTCAAAGAATCGGAAAGGATGACGTTGACTTTCATTTTACTACTCATTTTGGCACGAAAGATGATTGGTGGCTTTTTACAACAAAAGGAAGTTACAGGTTTCATTTATCTACCCGGCAGGTAAGATTAGACAACCCGATTAATATCCCCAACGCTCGTTTTGTCAGAGATAATCAGGGGGATTTCTATGTTTTTAATCAGACCGGTGTGTTGCATTATTTTCAGAAGGAAACCGGAATATGTAAAATACTGTCATTGATAGATGCCGCTCAGATGATGCCTGCTGCCGAGGAACGCTATGAAGTAATACAGGATAACAGAGGATTGATATGGATATCTACTTTTGGCTATGGTTTATTTGTGTATAATCCCCAAGAAGATATAATCAGCCATTACACTTATCAGGAGACTGGTAAAAATCTAGTTCATTCCAATTTTCTGCATAGCTTATTACTCGATCACTCGGGAAATGTATGGGTAGGATCGGAGTTTGCCGGTGTTACACTTTTGTCCGTATTAAGTGAAGGATCTTATCGTATTTATCCGGAACATGAGAGTATAAATGATTATGTGAATGCTATACGTACAGTGGTAAAGATGCCCGATGGTGGTTTCTGGTTTGGTACGCGTCAAGGGAATGTTTACGCTTATGATAAAAATTTGGAGGCTGCATCTTGTTATAAGATGCCATACAATTATATTTATGCGGCTTCTTGTGATGGAGATGGTAAATTATGGTTGGGAACCCGTACGATGGGTTTATGTATTGACGGACGTTGGTATCATAAAATGGCAGGTGATACCTTGTCATTGGCACATGAGAATATATTCGATATTTATCGTGATGATAAAAATAGGATGTGGATAGGAACTTTTGGGGGAGGACTGAATTTGGCGGTTTCACGAAAAGACAGGTATGTTTTTCGTAAGTTCCTGACTGGATCCGGTCGTTTGCAGGAAGTCAGGATGATCACTCAGGATAATAAAAAAAGGTTATGGGTAGGAACTAATAAGGGATTATGTGTTTTTTATGGAGATTCCATTATTGCTGATGCTCATAATTATAAACTTTATAATTATGAAAATGGAGATTTGCCCGGATATGAAATTAAATGTATTTTTCGTGATAGTCAGAATCGTATGTGGATAGGAATGTTGGGAGGCGGATTTTCTGTTTGTAACCCTAGTGAGGATTATAGGAACTTGAAATTTGTCCATTATTCCACAACTGATGGTTTGGTCAATAACATGGTAGAGTCTATTATCGAAGATAAGACTGGAAAAATATGGATTGCCACTCAGTATGGTTTATCTCGTTTTTCACCTGATACGGAAACTTTTGAAAATTTCTTCTTTTCAGCTTCTATGCAAGGAAATGTATATAACGAACATGGCGCTGCCATAACTGAAGATGGACTTTTGCTATTTGGAACAAATCATGGAGTCATAGTCATTGATCCTTTGAAAGTAACTTCATCTCCTATGACCCGGAATGTTATTCTAACTAATTTGAAAGTGAACGGAATCACAGTACAGGTTGGTGAGAAGGATTCTCCTTTGACACAGGCGTTAAGTTATACACAGAATATAAAATTAGATTATGACCAGAATTCATTCATTATAGAATTTTCAACATTGGATTATTCTTTGGCATTTCCTTCAAGGTTTATTTATAAATTGAGTCATTTTGATAATGAATGGAGTACCCCTTCTTCTTTGAATTTTGCTTCTTATAAAAATCTTTCTCCCGGCACTTATCATCTGCATGTAAAAGCATGTAATTCTGCTGGGATATGGAGTGATGAAGAAACTGTGCTCAATATTGTTATCACGCCTCCGTTTTGGGAAACCACTTGGGCTTATCTTTTTTATTTTCTTGTCGTTGTTATTGTGTTGTATGTTGCTTTTTGTTTGATACGGAATTTCAATAATTTACGGAATCGCATTCAGGTAGAAACACAGTTGACAGAGTACAAACTCATGTTTTTTACTAATATTTCACATGAATTCCGTACTCCGTTGACAATGATTCAGGGAGCTTTGGAAAAAATAGAGAGCTTGAATAAGATTCCCAAAGAGATGGTTTATCCCATACAGTTGATGAATAAAAGTACGAATAGGATGCTTCGTCTGATTAATCAATTGTTGGAATTTCGTAAAATGCAGAACAATAAACTTTCCTTGATGCTGGAAGAAACAGATGTGATGGTGTTCTTTTATGATATTTATCGAAGTTTCAAGGAAACGGCAGATGACAAACAGATTGATTTTCATTTTGCTCCTTCTACGTCATCTTATAAGATGTTTGTTGATCAAAGTAAATTGGATAAAATAGTCTATAATCTTCTTTCGAATGCTTTAAAATATACTCCTAAAGGAGGAAAGGTTGTTTTTGCAATTATCGTTAATGAGGAAGTGGGGAAATTATTTATATCGGTTAGTGACAACGGCGTAGGGATTCCTAAGGAGAAGCAAGGAGAGCTGTTTTCCCGTTTCATGCAAAGTGGTTTTTCACATAACAGTGTGGGAATCGGTTTACATTTGACTTATGAACTGGTAAATGTACATAAAGGAAGCATTTCATTTGATGAAAATGAGGGAGGTGGTTCTGTGTTTACTGTTATCTTACCGTTAGATTCCAGTGTTTATGGAAAAAACGATTTCCTAGTATCAAGCATCCTTCAGGAAGAATCGTTTGTTCATGAGCAGTGTGATACCTATTTAACAGTAAATCATGATTCAGTGACCCCGGACCCTTTGAATAAAAAAAGAATATTGATAATAGAAGATGATGGAGATGTGCGTAAGTTTTTAGAAACGAAACTTGGTATTTATTTTGAGATCATAAGTGAACCGGATGGGCTTTCCGGTTTACAAAAAGCTCAGTCTTTTGAGGTAGATTTGATTATTTGTGATGTATTGATGCCTGGTATGAATGGCTTTGATGTGACACGTAAACTGAAACGTGATTTTGAGACCAGTCATATTCCCATTATTTTGCTGACTGCTATGAGCACTTCGGAAAATAAACTTGAAGGGGTAGAAAGTGGTGCGGATGCATACATAACGAAGCCTTTCAGTTCCAGATTGTTATTAGCACGTATATTTCAACTTATTGAACAGAGGGAAAAGTTAAAACGAAAATTCTCTAATGACCCTGCTATGACAAGTCAGGCTTTATGTTCTACAGAACTGGATAGGAAATTTGGTGAAAAATTGCAGACTATTTTGGAAAAACAATTGGACAACCCGGAATTCACTATAGAGGATTTTGCATCTGCGGTGGGGGTAAGCCGTGCTGCTTTTTTTCGGAAAGTAAAAGGAGTGACCGGATATACACCTAATGAATATATGCGTATCCTTCGTATGAAAAGGGCTATGGAACTTTTGCAGGAGGGTATATACAATGTAAGTGAAATAGCTTATAAAGTAGGAATGAATGACCCTCTTTATTTTAGTAAATGCTTCAAATCTCACTTTGGAGCACCCCCTTCGGCTTATCTGCATAAAAAATAAATAAAGGAGCGCTTGAAAGATTATAATGTTTTCTTATTTTTGATGGATTTATACCATAAAAAGGTGACTAGCACGATAAATGCAAGGAAAATGGTAATCATTTCTGATTGGTATGTCATTGGTTCCACCCAGATTTCGTGGAAGGCATTCCATCTTCCCATAACTTCTACGAAAGTCCAAAATACGACTACTGTAGCAATAGAAAAACGGAGAGCGTATCCCCATTGACTGATATTTATCAATCTTCGGAACATAAATAGTGATCCTACAAGGCAGCCGAATGCAACCAATGCGGTGATAGGATGGCGGTCACCTATAAAATTATCATCATAGCAGAATAGCAATACCATGTAATTGGTCCATAAAATAAGATTCAGCTCCATGAAAGTAACCAGTGAGGTGTGGCGTGTCATGGGACGCATTTCTACTTGTACTTTGCTGTTGCGGAAAAATACCCGTTGCAGATAATTGAAAAAATCGCATCCGCTTTTTATATTGAATAAGTAGAGTAACATGAACATAATCCAAAATCCGAAAGAAGAGGGCATGATCAGATATTCTGGTTTGGTTACCACTTCTCCGTCTACTATGAGTGGCTGTACTCCGAAACGATGTGCGTAATACACATAAATGAATTCAATCCATCCTGTCCAAAATAACAGACCTCCGAATAGCCCCCAAAGAGTTTGTTGAGTATCTCCTTTGGCAAATACGCCCGTTATGACCATTATTAAGCCTATTAATCCCATGAAAAAGGTTGCGTAATGCATGGTTACCGGTTCCATCAGGTGTTCCATTAAGATCATCAATGCATGTCCTAGCGGCATGGTAAACAATACAATTAGGAATGAGGTGATACCGATAAGCACATTTCTTTTTTTTAGTTTCATTTTTTCTTCTTTCTTTCTATGTGATATAAAATTACAAATAAAGTTCCGAATATAAGTGCCGCCCATGTGATACTGATTACTACTAAGTATCGATTATATAAATATTCCCCATCTTCGGGAGTATGGTTCAAAGTGCAAAGCAAACATCGGCACAATGGATTATTTGCGTCGTGGGAACAATAGGAGTAAATAAGGAATGACAGACTACCTATAAGTAGGGTTAGTACAGCCAGAATCTCTATCTTTCTATGATGAAGTGTCTTGTTCACAGGCATTTCATGATGTACCAGTTTAACCATGCTTGTTTTTTTTTGCAAAATTAGTTATAGAAGTATATACTGACAATACCTATTAATGGTGGTAAAATCCAGTTTTATACCTAAAAATAAGTACTTGTGTACTTTATTATATATGTGATTATTAGCAATAAAACCCCAATTTTTAGGTATTGTATACCCTTGGTAGTAAGGGTAACTTTGCAACAAATTTTAAAACATAAAATAATAACTATTAATCAATAAAACAAAAGTATTATGAAATTGAAAAACTATTTAGCGATGATGGCTATTGCATTGTGTGCAGTAGCATGTAGTGATGATGATAATAAAAAGGAAGATACCGTGATCCCGGCTCAGGAGGTTGCTGGTACTTACAATGGAACATTATCACTCTCAGTATCAGGAAATGATCAAGGAACGTCAGACAGTCAGGTGAAAATTACTGCGGAAGAAGGAGGAACTGTTCAAGTTCTTCTAGTTGGTGGTGCTGGTGAAGGAATGATGTCATTGCCGGATATTGCTATACCTGGAATTAAAGTACAGACCTCCGATAATGTTACTTATACTTTTCCGGAAAGTGCTATTGATGTAACTGTTGGTACTGTAAAATATACAGGAAGTTTACAAGGAACGATTAAGGATGAAAAAGCTGATCTGATCTTTACACTAAAGCCGGGAGCCATGCCTATGGCTATTACTGCGACTTTTGTAGGCACTAAATAGCATGAAAAGATATCTCTTTATTATATCCATGCTGGGAATGATGCTTTTGCCATTCTCGGCATGTGATGGTATTTTGGAAGGAATATATGATAGTCCTGCTGCTTCGGATAGTAATGAATTCGGTTTCATAAGAACAGACCCTTCTACCCATTCGGGTACTATTTATATTGATGCTACTGATTATAGACGTTGGACTTTTATTGATTTCCATACACAAAAAGTAGATTCTGTGAATGTGACAGATTCTGACCAGAAAGAACCGGAGGAATGGGATATTGCTGTCCATCGTTATGACGTTAAAACCAATGCTGGAGCAGTATTGGAAACCGGTTTCACAGGTTTTTCCGCTTTACAGAATGCGAGTGCGATGCCCGAAGGAGTCTATGTGGATGATGTTTGGACTACCGCTAAGGTAGCCATTGATATGTCAGGTATGATGGATGGCAATATTGTTTATATGGAATCCTATTATAATGAAGAACTATCCAAATGGTTGAATGTTGATAAAAGTAATATGCCACCTACCTATACTCTTTCAAACAAGGTTTATATGGTAAAGCTGAAAGATGGAACTTATGCGGCTGTTCGTCTCACAAATTATATGAATGCTAGTGGTGTAAAAGGCTTCATGACTATTGACTATATTTATCCGTTTGAATTGTAAACCGACATACGATATGCATAGACTACTCAGAAACGTGTGCTTGATATTGTGTTGGCTGATGGCGATACCAGTATCAGCACAACGAATTATTTCGGGAACTGTATTTGATGAAAATAAAGAACCTCTGATGGGAGCAACAGTCTCCGTAAAAGAAAAAGTAACTTTGGGAACCACTACGGATACACAGGGAAAATACACATTGAAATTACCCGATAATAGAGAATATACTCTGCAGGTTTCATACATGGGGTATATCTCGCAAACTCATAAAGTGTCTGTCAGCAAAACAGGTAAAGTTGATTTTATACTGAAAGAAGATGCTGTAAATATGGAAACTATAGTTGTAACAGGAACCCGTACTCCGAAACTCCTGAAAGATGTTCCTATTGTTACTCGGGTCATTACTGCCGATGAAATAAAGAAAGTAGATGCCACCCATATTGGAGATTTGCTTCAGGCAGAACTGCCGGGAATTGAATTTTCTTATTCCATGGACCAGCAAGTTTCTCTCAATATGCAAGGATTTGGTGGAAATGCTATACTTTTTCTGGTTGATGGTGAGCGTCTGGCAGGTGAGACTTTGGATAATATAGACTATAACCGCTTGAATATGGACAATGTGGAGCGTATTGAGATTGTAAAGGGTGCGGCTTCTTCACTTTATGGTTCGAATGCGGTAGGAGGAGTGGTAAACATCATAAGTAAAGTGTCTGCGGAGCCTTGGACTGTGAATCTCAATGGACGTTACGGGGCTTATAATGAGCAGCGTTATGGAGGAACAATAGGTTTCAATGCCGGAAAATTCAATAGTGTGACTAATGTACAGCATACCCAAGTAGATGAAAAAGATTTGGCAGATGGAAAAACAAATGAGGAAACGGAGGATTGGGCATTTAAAAAGGTGTATGGTGATAAAACTTGGAATTTCAAAGAACGTTTGGTCTATACTGCTAATGATCATCTGAAACTGACGGCACGTGCTGGATATTTTTTTCGTGAACGTGAGAAGTCACAGACTAGTAAAGACCGTTATCGCGACTTCAGTGGTGGGGTGAAAGGAAATTATGTATTTGATAAAGATAAAGATCTGGAAATAGCTTATTCTTTCGACCAGTATGATAAGAGCGATTACTTGCCACAAGATGCTAATGATGTACGTGATTATAGTAATGTACAACATTCGGTTCGTACTTTTTATAATCATACTTTTGTCGGTAAGCATATTCTCACCTTGGGTGGTGATTATATGCGTGATTATTTAATGTCCTATCAGTTTGCCAATAATGGAAGTAAACATCAGTATACAGTGGACGGTTTTGCACAGTTTGACTGGAACCCGACGAAATATTTCAATGTCATCACAGGATTACGTTTTGATTATTATTCGGATTCCGATATTAATCATTTCTCTCCCAAATTAGGACTGATGTATAAAATAGGAAACTGTTCATTGAGAGGTTCCTATGCCGGTGGTTTCCGAGCCCCTACTTTGAAAGAAATGTATATGAATTTTGATATGGCAAGTATTTTTATGATTTATGGTAATCCTGACTTGAAGCCTGAAACCAGCCATAATTTTTCTCTTTCGGCAGAATATATTAAAGGTCGTTATAATTTGACGGTGACAGGTTTCTATAATATAGTTGATAATCGTATCACTACGGCATGGAGTGAGGCGTTGAAAGGACAGGTATATACCAATATATCAAATATCAAGATATCTGGTGCCGAGGCAAATGCTTCCGCCAAATATCCTTGTGGACTGTCGGCACGTTTATCTTATGCTTATACACATGAGAATATCAAGAAAGGGCAACCTGTCATTTCAAGTACTCGCCCGCATACGGCTACTGTCCGTCTTGAGTATGACAAGCATTGGAAGAACTATGCGTTTAATATTGCTTTGAACGGACGTTTTCTTTCCAAGGTGAATACGGAGGAATATACGTCGAACACTTCTTATGAAGAAACTGAGAAGGTGACCTATCCGGCGTATACAATGTGGAAGCTTACGTTGTCTCAAAAAGTATGGAAAGGTGTTGATATGACTTTGGCGGTGGACAACTTGTTTAATTATGTTCCTTCTCGTTATTATAATAATTCGCCTGCTACTAAAGGAACAACTTTTTCAGCCGGTTTATCATTAAATATAGAACAATTATTCAAATGAAATTTGGCTGCTAATACTAAATAAACTACGTGATTTAAATAAAGATATGAAGAAGAAACAATTACTGATTGGAGGAGGGGTAGCAGTCATCTTGCTGCTTTTGTTTGGTGTATGGAATCTTTGGTTCAGTGCAACTAAAGTGGCTTTCATCAACTATCAGGTAATCAGTTTAGGGCAGATATCTAAGGCTAATGACAACTCATTTATTAAAATCAGTGAACTGAGCACAGATGACCTGAACCGATTGACCAGTTATGATATGATATTTATCAATGCCATGGGATTAAGGATTACTGAAGAGCAACGTGCGCAAATACAAAAGGCGGCCGATGGTGGTCTTCCGATATTGACTACTGCCGCTACCAATCCTGCAAACAAGATTATTTCATTGGATTCCATCCAAGCGGATACATTGAAACATTATCTGTCTAATGGAGGACGTCGTAACTATCGCAGTATGCTGAACTATGTACGTGTGTATATTGATAAAAAACGATTCTCTGTGTCTGAACCGGAAGCCGTAGTGAAACGTGCCGATGATGTGCTTTATCACATGAACCCAAAGAGTCCCGAAGACGAAGAGTTGGGTTTCAATACGGTAGCCGGATACAATATTTTTCTGCAAAACAACGGTTTGTGGAAAGAGAATGCTCCGCGTATTATTGTGACCGGTCCGATGGGTGAACCTTCCGGACTTATTGCTAAATTGGAGGAAACAGGCAATATGGTTTATCCTATACGTTCCATGCATTCTTTTATTCAGAACCATGGAATTGATTCTGTTCGTCCGTCTGCTATCATCAATATGGCGCATGGACGTATGGGCGATTATATCGTAGATTATTTGGCGAAACAGAATATACCGCTTTTCTCCCCATTGAATGTAAATCGCTTGGTAGAGGAGTGGGAGAGTGACAAGATGGGTATGAATGGCGGCTTTATGTCACAAAGTATTGTTACCCCCGAAATAGATGGAGCTATCCGTCCGTTCGCTCTTTTTGGACATTATAAGGATGAGGAGGGTTTACAACGTGCTTATGCTATTCCAGAACGCTTGGAAACTTTTGTGGAAACAGTTAATAACTATATTACTCTGCAGCGTAAATCCAATAGTGAGAAACGCGTAGCTATTTATTATTATAAGGGTCCTGGTCAGAATGCACTGACTGCGGGTGGTATGGAAGTGGTTCCTTCACTTTATAACTTGTTGCAGCGTATGAAACGCGAGGGCTACAAGGTGGACGGTTTGCCTACCTCTCCGAAAGAATTGGAACAGATGATACAATCTCAAGGAGCCGTATTTGGTCCGTATGCCGAAGGAGCTTTTGACCGGTTTATGGAAACCGGCAAGCCCGAACTCATTACAAAAGAACAATATGAAAGTTGGATAAAGAAATCCATTCGTTCTGATATGTATGCCGAAGTAGTAGCTGCTAATGGTGAATTTCCCGGAGCATATATGACTACTTCAGACGGCCGTTTAGGAGTAGCTCGTTTGCAATTTGGAAATGTGGTGCTCTTGCCACAGAATGCAGCCGGTAGTGGGGATAATGCATTTAAAGTTGTACATGGAACCAATGCAGCTCCTCCACATACTTATATTGCTTCTTATCTGTGGACACAATTTGGATTTAAAGCTGATGCGTTGATTCATTTCGGTACTCATGGCAGTTTAGAGTTCACTCCGCGCAAACAAGTTGCTTTGTGTAGCAATGACTGGTCCGACCGTCTGGTAGGTGCATTACCTCATTTTTATATTTATTCCATCGGCAATGTAGGCGAAGGGATGATTGCTAAGCGTCGTTCGTATGCGGGATTGCAATCTTACCTTACTCCACCTTTTATGGAAAGTAGTGTTCGCGCCATTTATCGTGAACTGACTGAGGCTGTCAAGACATATAATAATTTGCTTCCGGCTGATGGGCAGGCTGTACTGTCTACTGGAAATAAAGAAGCTTTGAACCGTGCTTCATTGATGGTAAAGAAACTCACGGTGAAACTGGGCATCCATCGTGAATTGGGATTGGATAGTCTTCTTACTGTTCCTTATGCTGAAGAAGATATTCAGCGTATAGAAAATTTTGCTGAGGAGCTGGCAAATGAGAAGATTACAGGTCAGTTGTATACAATGGGGATTCCCTACGAACCCATTCGTATTACTTCCAGTGTGTATGCTATGGCTACCGAGCCGATAGCCTATAGTCTGTTGGCATTAGATAAACTACGTAATCGTGCGGACGGACAGGTAGAGAAACATCGCACTCTTTTTACTCAACGTTATTTGGAACCTGCACGTGATTTGGTCACTCGTTTATTGGCTGATCCGTCGTTGGTTTCTGACGAATTGATTTGTCGTATTACTGGCATTACTTCCGATGAACTTGCTAAAGCACATGAAATCAATAAATCCCGTAATACTCCCCAAGGCATGATGGCCATGATGATGGCATTAGCTGAAGAGGCTCCGGCTGAGGCTAAAACACATGCTGATATGAGCGGTGGAATAATGCAGGCTGACCAAAGCGTACGTTCGAAAAGGAATAGCATATCTGAGTCAATGAAAGAGAAAATGAAGGAAATAGCGAAAGGTATGAATCCTGAGAAAGCTATGGAACTTGCAAAAAGAATGGGTGCAAGCCCTGAAGCTTTAAAGAAAATGGAAACAGGAATGTACAAGAGCCATGCTGTAGGTATGAATACACTGGCCAAAGATACGGTTACAATGAAAACAACTTCTCGAGGAAAACGTGAAAAAGCGGATAGTGATAAATTCGGAGGCATGGAAGCGATGATGAAAGTTATGATGTCCAAGAAAAAAGAATACTCTAAAGAGGAGATAAATTTTGCTTTGGCTGTCATGGAAGTAGAACGCACTTTGAAGAATGTGGGTAATTATAAGAGTGCTCTTTTGGAAAGTCCGGAAAGAGAATTGACCTCTATGGTTAATGCGTTGAATGGAGGATATACACAACCTTCACCGGGTGGCGATCCTATCGCCAATCCTAATACTTTACCTACGGGACGAAATCTTTTTGCTATCAATGCTGAAGAAACTCCGTCGGAATCTGCATGGGAGAAAGGGAAACAATTGGCTGACAATACTATCGAAATGTATCGTCGTCGTCATAATGACTCTATTCCCCGTAAAGTAAGCTATACATTATGGAGTGGAGAATTTATAGAAACCGGTGGCGCTACTATTGCACAGGTATTGTATATGTTAGGTGTAGAGCCTATTCGTGATACGTTCGGACGCGTGACGGATCTTCGTTTGATCCCTTCGGCAGAATTGGGGCGTCCTCGTATTGATGTTGTGGTGCAAACTAGCGGGCAGTTGAGAGATATTGCCGCTTCACGCCTGTTCCTTATCAACCGTGCCGTAGAGATGGCTGCCAATGCTAAAGAGGATCAATTTGAAAATCAAGTGGCGGCAGGTGTTGTGGAAGCTGAACGTGTATTGATAGAAAAAGGTCTGACTCCGAAAGAAGCCCGCGAAATGTCTACTTTTCGTGTGTTTGGAGGAGTGAATGGCAATTATGGTACGGGTATACAAAGTATGGTGCAATCTGGTGACCGTTGGGAAAGTGAAGAGGAAATCGCCGATGTTTATTTGAATAATATGGGTGCTTTTTATGGTAGTGAAAAGAATTGGGAAACTGTCCGCCAATTTGCTTTGGAAGCTGCTTTGACACGTACGGATGCGGTTATTCAGCCACGTCAAAGCAATACATGGGGTGCATTAAGCCTGGATCATGTGTATGAGTTTATGGGAGGTATGAATCTTGCTGTCCGTAATGTGACCGGTAAAGATCCCGATGCGTATCTGAGCGACTATCGTAATCGTAACAATGCCCGTATGCAAGAGGTGAAAGAAGCTATTGGCATAGAGAGTCGTACCACAATATTCAATCCTGCTTATATTAAGGAAAAAATGAAAGGGGAGGCCGGCGCAGCTAATATTTTTGCTGAGATTGTGCAAAATACGTATGGCTGGAATGTCATGAAACCTCAGGCTGTTGATAAGGAAATGTGGAATGAGATATATGATGTGTATGTAAAGGATAAATTTAACTTGGGAGTGCAGGGTTATTTTGAAAAGCAGAACCCTGCTGCTTTGGAAGAAATGACTGCGGTAATGATGGAAACTATCCGTAAAGGAATGTGGCAGGCTAGCGAGCAACAGATAGCGGATATTGCCAAACTACATACCGATTTGGTGAATAAATATAAACCGTCTTGTTCAGGTTTTGTTTGTGATAATGCAAAATTACGTCAGTTCATAGCTTCTAAAATGGATGCACAGACTGCATCCCGGTATAAGGAAAACATCAGTCAGATACGTGAAGTTGCTGCTTCAAAAGAGCAAAAGGGTATGGTGATGAAAAAAGAAGAGATGAATACAGTCGGTACGGAACAACAGACGAATACGGTAAGCAATACTGTTGTTTGTGTTGTAGTGGTGGCTGCTGTTCTTGTTTTAATTGTATTGGTGCGTTGTCGCCGTAAAAAAATGCAGGAATAACAGGCTATGGAAACAATTGTAGTTGTTCTTATGATATTGGTCTGTTTCAATTTTATGATGAAACAGACATTCCGCAAACGAGGATCGGTTGCAGCAATAGCTGTTGTAGCCGCCCTTTTTGTGGGGCTGATGTGCCCATATGCAATTCAGCAGTCTAAGACACAGATTGCTGATTGGCTGGCAGATGCTCAATTGATGCTTGACACTTCGGTGGTGCTTACAGTGGAAGTTGCCTTACAGATGGCTTTTTGTATGTTGGCTGTTCATGTGCTTACTACAGGTCCTGTTAAGAAACGTACTCTTTGGGCTTACCGTGCTTTACGTTGGTTTCCGGGTATTTTGATATTTCCTGTCTTGTTTAGCGGATTGGTATATCTTATCTTCTCTTTTCCGGGTGTTTCCTTTTCTCTTGTCGCATGGAGTATGGCGGTAGGTGTATTGATATTAATTTCTGTAGGCACATTGTTTCTTCGTTATCTCTTGCCGGAAAAGGAATTACGGTTGGAACTATTGTTCCTCACTAATGCATTGACCGCCATATTGGGAATTATTGCTACTGTAAATGGTCGTACCGCCGTAACAGGTATAAGCGAGGTGGATTGGGGGGCATTGACCGGCTTGATAATTATGCTGGCAGGTGGAGGACTCATTGGATTGGTTATATATAAATATAGACGAATAAAAACAAACATTTAAAACTTACTGACATTATGAATCTTATATCAGACATTCTGTTTTGGATTTCGAACGGACTTTTAGTTCCTGTTGTTGTATTGCTTATTGTTCTTTTCATCCGTTCGCTATTATTGATAGGCAGTTTTTTCGGGCAATATTTGGCTATTCGGCGTACAGATGCGTTGTTGCGTCAACAGCTTGATGCACTGACTATAGATACTTTGCCCGAATTGGAAAGCAAACTTCCAGTGAAGTCGAACTCGTTGGTCATTGTGTATATCCGTCGGGTGTTGGGGTCAAAAGACCGTCCGGCACATGTGCAGCGTCTGTTGGCTGATTTTGAAATTACTGCTGATAAGGATTTGGCTATTTCAAAAACATTGACTAAGATGGGACCGATGCTTGGATTGATGGGTACATTGATTCCAATGGGACCTGCTTTGGTGGGACTTTCTACTGGTGATATCGCTTCTATGGCATACAATATGCAAGTCGCTTTTGCTACAACTGTAGTTGGTCTGTTTTCTAGTGCCATTGGTTTCATAACTCAACAGGTGAAGCAACGCTGGTATTTGCAGGATATGACTAATCTGGAATTCCTTTCTGAATTGCTCACTGAAAAACATACAGCTTGAGATGAAACGTAATTTATTAAGAAAAGAGGAGGATAGTGAACCGATGAGCGTGGTCAGCAATCTGTTTGATGTGGCGATGGTGTTTGCGGTAGCGTTAATGGTAGCCTTGGTTACCCGTTATAATATGACTGAAATGTTTAGTCAGGAGGATTTTACGATGGTGAAGAATCCGGGTAAGGAAAACATGGAAATTATAACCAAGGAAGGGCAGAAGATAAACCGCTATACACCTTCTGAGGATCAGGATGCCAAAAGCGGAAAGAAGGGTAGAAAGGTGGGGATTGCATACGAATTGGATAATGGGGAAATTATTTATGTGCCCGAAGATTGATTGGGGAGTTATGGTTGATTGATTTTTTCTTCTTCAATCGAAGAGGTGTAGGCTGTATTTCATATTCAGTATTACGCCTCTTTTTATTTTGAATATTTACTGATTACAAGTAGCGGTCTGTCCGTTTAGTTACGCATTTCGAAACAACTCTCCTTTGATATTTGTTATTATTACAAATAACTCACTCATATAAGAACTATAATGATGCAAAATGAACTAAACACGAGCTTGATTGAAGCTGTAAAAGAAAAACTGCCACTTAAAGAAAATCTGGCCAATCTGTTAATAGATACTTTGTATATCGGTAAAGAGGCTATTTATCGGAGGTTGCGTGGTGAGGTCCCTTTTACATTAGAGGAAGCTGCTTTGATATCAAGAAAGTTAGGTGTTTCATTAGATAATGTAATAGGAGTCTGTTTCAGTTCCAATGCCGTATTCGATTTGAATGTGGTGGATCATGAAGATCCGTTTGAAACTTACTATTCATTATTAAAAAAGTATGTCAATGTGTTACATGCTTTGCAAAACGATCCTTCCTCTTCCATGGGTACTTCTTCCAATATTATCCCCCAAACACTTTCTTTGAAACATAAATCATTGTCTAAGTTTCGCCTCTTTAAATGGATGTATCAAAACAAGCATATTCAGTGCAAGCATTTTGACAAGGTGGAAGTTCCTCAAAAAATATATGATATTCAAAATGATTTTGTATCTGCTACCGGACATATACATTCTGTGGATTATATCTGGGATAGCATGATTTTTCATCATCTGATAAATGACATACAGTATTTTGCTGGGATTCATCTTATCACAGAAGAGGACAAACATCAGATTAAAGAAGAACTATTGCAACTGACCGACGAATTGGAAGACTTGGCTTCTAAGGGAAAGACAGAAGCAGGTAACAGTGTACATATTTACGTGTCTCATATTAATTTTGAAGCCACCTACAGCTATCTGGAGGCTGATTCGGTACAACTCAGTTTGATACGGGTGTATTCTATCAACTCCATTACTACGCAGGATTGTGGAATGTTCCTCAGTTTGAAAGAATGGATACAGTCACTGAAGAAATTCTCGACTATGATTTCAGAGAGTGGAGAGATGCAGCGTATACAGTTTTTCCAACAACAACGTGAAATAATAAGCACTTTATAATAGTTTCCTATTTACGAAAAACGAAATAGGAAAGAAATTCTGTTTACTGAAAATGAAAGTAAATAATCTGTTTATTTACTTTTTTTCGTTATCTGTTTTCTTATTCCTCAATTGGTCGTGAATCAGAAAGATAGAAAGTCTTTCATCTCTGTTTTAGAGCATAGAATTCCCATTTCCATAACTTAAATTTGCAGTCTGTTTGTTAATAACCAAAGAAGGGGAAAAGAATGAAGAATAAGATTGTGAATGAACTGATTACAGCCATGAAGGCACGTGTTCCTGAAAAGCAGAATTTGGCAGGCTATCTGGCAGATACATTATGTATGGGAAAGGAAGCCGTTTACCGCAGGCTACGGGGAGAGGTTTCTTTTACCCTTGAAGAAGTTGCCTTGATCTCTCGAAGACTGGGTATTTCCATTGATCAGATTATAGGAAATCACCTTTCGGACAGAGTGACCTTTGATTTGAATTTATTGAAGTCTTCTGATTCAATGGAAGGCTATTATGAGATAATCCATCGTTATCTGCAAATTTTTGATTATGTGAAAAAGGATGAAACAACAGAAGTTTATACTGCTTCCAATTTGCTGCCGTTTACTCTTTATTCTGAATATGAGTATCTGTCTAAATTTCGTCTTTGCCGTTGGATTTATCAGAATGGTGAGATCAAGACTCCTAATTCTTTAAGAGATATGCAGGTGGAAGACCGGATTGTGAGTGCACATAAGAAACTATGTGAAAGCGTGAAGAAATGCCGGAAAACGCATTTTATATGGGACACGAACATCTTTTATTCTTTTGTAAAGGAGATAAAATACTTTGCCGTTCTTAAACTGATAACCGATGATGATGTATTGCATTTGAAAACCGAGCTGTATCAGTTGCTTGCCATGATGGAGGAACTTTCGGTAACGGGAGAATTCAGTGAAGGCGGAAAAGTTTGTTTTTATCTTTCTAATATTCATTTTGAGGCTACCTATAGCTATATAGAAAAACGGGATTTTCAAATAAGTTTATTGCGGGTGTATTCCATCAATTCAATGGATTCACAAAGTTTTCATATCTGCCGGATGCAATGTAACTGGATCCAATCATTAAAGCGTCATTCTATCTTGATTTCAGAGAGTGGCGAGATGCAGCGCATAGATTTTTTACAAAAACAACAAGCTATTATCGATAGTTTGTAAAGAGTGCCATTTGCCACGAATTACGAATATCGCAACTTTTTTATCCGGATAGTGCGTACAATGCAAAAATCTATTTGGATGGAGCTTGTTTTTTATATTTTGCAACAGCCGCTTGCACTCATTGCATAATAAGTTGTCAGTCAGTTGGATTATTGTCTGTTTCAGAAATGAATATAATTCACAGCCTCACTCTATTTCCCGATATTTGCAGTATAAGAATTAGATGAGTATTCATGTTAGATGGAAGGGGATAATGAATGATGAAAAGAGATAATAAAACCTATAGAAACTGGCTCTGCTTACTGTGGCTGGCTGTCTTTACTTCTTGTATGGATGAAACTTTCACCGCTAGCGATGTGGAAGGTACATTTATATCTATTAGGGGAATGGCACCTCATACGGGTAGTGTGCATTCTGGGACTCCGGAAGATTATATCATTCATACGCTCCGTGTTTTGGCATTTGACAAAACGACGGGTGATAAAGTGTAAGCATTCGATAAACTACAAGTTTTAAACCTTTATATACAACAATAGCGACTGTCACTATGAACCTAATAGTTTCAGCCGCTATTATTTTGTTGAACCTATATGTTGCATATGGCATTAGTTGTCAGATACCCCATGTTGTTTTGTCAATATGCTTTCCGGATGTTTCAGCTTCCACTTGTGTGGAAGCAGATCCAAAAGTATCTCATGAGTTGCATTCTTGTGATAAGGCATTTGTGCGATAACATCGTTCAGGTATACCCTGGGATTTACCC
>ENA-ORTT01000921-ORTT01000921.1-human-gut-metagenome-genome-assembly--contig:-NODE-921-length-33357-cov-23.826407_pt1 | contig 33357 bp, 30 predicted proteins | sample MGYA00242074_ERZ509197 | MGnify/ENA primary metagenome ERZ509197 (study PRJEB26280, sample SAMEA2338789) | human gut metagenome | biome: human gut; feature: human-associated habitat; material: faeces...
TTTATTGCTTATTATCCGCACCCAAAAAGTTGCATTTATAAGTTGAACTCAAGTTGGTGGAACAAAGAAAACATATCTTAACTCAGGTTCGTTGAGGAATAGAGGGTGGGAGCTTGACTTTGTTTATGGTACTCAAGTAACGAAAGACTTTAGTTTTAGCATTCACGGAGGGTTATCCCATAATGAAAATAAGATAGAAGAACTTTTTGGTGGTCCGTATGATAATGGAAGTAAAATACATAAAGAAGGTTATGCATTAAATAGTTTTTATGTTTATCCGACTCAAGGATTATTACAAGAGGATGATTTTGTTATAGATACAAATGGCGATCTTGTGCCAAAAGAAGGAATTGTTGTTTTTGACGGACAGAAGCCGGGTGATATCCATTATCTTGATAACAATGGAGATGGTAAAATTACGACTGAAGATCGTGTAATTCGTGGTGACGAACAACCTTCGTTGAATTATTTTGCAAATCTGTCTTTGAATTTTAAGAAGTGGAATCTAGAAGTTCTGTTTCAAGGTGTTCAAGGAGTAGATGCCTATTATTCTGAACCATATTCGTTTGGATTGAATACTGGTGGAGATGGTCAGACGCCTTTAGCTATTCAGATGGATTATTGGACTCCGAGTAATATCGATGCTCGTTATCCCCGTATGGCTCCAAATTCAACTTATGGTAATAATAATCATACTTCTGATTTCTGGCATTTCGATGCTAGTTATTGCCGTGTGAAATATATTCAATTGGGATATATGTTTGATCAAATGGGATTGAAAAAGATAGGCATTTCTGGTATACGTGTATATGCGAATGTTCAAAATCCGTTTACGTTTTCAAAAGAGAATTTGGTAGATCCTGAAAGTCGAGGGCAGAAAAGTTCTTATCCGTTGGTAAAAACATATTCTGTTGGAGTTAGTTTAAATTTCTGATTGTAGAATATATTAAAATTAGACACAGATGAAAGTTATAAATAAAATGAAAATCTGGGGTATGGCCTCTTTGATTTTATTGGGAACAACAAGTTGTGATGACTTTTTAACAAGAGATAATCCAAAAGGTGTTACAGATGATGATTTTTGGAAGACAATGAATGAGTGTGAAAGTGCTTTGGGACAATGTCGATCTTGGCCTCATGGTACTTATCATTATACGGCTCCCAATATGGCTTTGCTCCATTTGGAAGGAAATACTGATAATGAGTATTTCTTGTCTAATTTCCAACAACAAGTTATTAACATGGGCAATGGCTCGCTCACTCCAACCTCGGGGGGATATATATCTAGTATTTGGGAATATTATTACATTTATATTCGACGCTGCAATCGTTTTCTTGAACATGTAAATGATGCTTATTTTACGATAGAGAAAGAACGACAGAGGATGATTGCCGATGTAAAAGTTTGGAGAGCTTGGTATCATATGCAATTGTTGTTGTGGTATGGACGGAATGATGGTATTCCTATTGTATCTACAGCTTTATCAGGTGAAGATATTTATCAAAAAAGAAACTCTGTGGAAGAATGTCTTGAATTTATTAATAAAGATTTAGATGATGTTATATCTATTACAGATGATGAAATTTGTCCTTTTTTATGGGATGAAGGAAATAGATCGCGTATGTCTCGTTCCTCGGCTTTGGCTTTAAAAATGGATTTAAATTTGCAGTTTAAGCGATATGATGTAGCAAAAGAAGCTGCAAAAAAATTGATTGATTCTGGTGCTTTCGAACTTTATTATACGACAGCAACAGATGATGATCCTGGTAAAAATTTCCGTGATTTATTTAATTATACAGGTGAGCAGAATAAGGAACGAATAATTTTTACAAATGACGGTTTAAAAGAATTTTGGTTTCGATGTATGGGCACTATTTTGGGTGGACAAGGAACCTGTGCTGTTTTGAAATCGTTAGTAGATGAATTTGAAACAGCTGATGGAAAGCCTTTGACTTCCTTATCTCCTGAAGAGAGATTAAAATTGGAGAAGAATCCTTTTTACATGGATAGAGATCCTAGATTGTATTGTACGGTTGTAGTTCCAGGAGATAGCACCTCTATTTCTAATTATAAATATGAACCCTTTAATGAATCGTCCAGTGATTATTTTAGTAAAACGGGAGCAGTACGTTCTGGTTATATGCTTAAAAAATGGTTAAGTGAACAAGATCGTGCTTCTGGACGTGGAAGTTTGGACTATGTATTATATCGCTATGCGGAGGTATTATTGGATTATGTCGAATGTTTGGTTGAATTGGGAGATTGGAAAAATCCGGATGTGGAGAAATATCTTAATATGATTCGTAATCGTGCAGGTATGCCAAATATGGATAAATCTGTTTATAATACACAAGAAAAAGTTCGTGAACTTTATCGGCGTGAGCGTCGTGTAGAGTTGGCATTTGAAGGAAAGCGTTATCATGATATTCGCCGATGGGGAATTGGGCAAGAAACGATGAATGGTCCAATTTATGGTGCTTATAATCCTAATACGGATGCTTTTATTACGATAGAAAATCGTAATTGTGTTTTCCCGAAGAATGACTCTTGGCCTTTACCTCAGAGCGAGGTGACGGCAAATCCGAACATTGGGCAACCAATAGGTTGGTAATATGAAATGTGATAATTCGTATTAAAGTAATATTAATCGGAGGCTTAAGGTGTCAATTCGTCTTAAGCCTCTTTTTATGATTTGTTTTTCAGTGAATTTTACATTTGCTTATCCAGCCAGTGCAGACGTAATGAACATGTAGATCATCATACCTATAATATCGTTTGTGATGGTGATAAACGGTCCGGTGGCCAAAGCAGGGTCGATCTTCAGTTTATCGAGAGTCATGGGGACCAGTGTTCCGAAGACACTGGCGAACATCACGACCGCAAACAAGCTTAAGGAAACCGAAGCGGTGATGCCTCTGTCGCCTAACATAAAGAAATTATAGATAAATACGACTAAACTGATGATGCTGGCGTTAATCAGTGAAACGACAGACTCTTTCAAGATCTGAGGCAGAATGTTTCCTTCCTTCAAACTGTTGTTGGCCAGGCCTTGTACCACGATGGCGGAAGACTGGATGCCGACATTTCCACCTGTTCCTCCAATCAACGGAATAAACAGCGCCATCTTGGGGTTGACGGCAAAATTTCCTTCAAAATTACCTAAGATCAGAGAGTTCCCTATTCCGCCTATCATACCGATCAGGAGCCAAGGAAGGCGGGCGGCCGTTTGGGTGAAGACATTATCCGAAGTTTCCACATCCTGCGAGATACCGGATGCCAACTGGTAGTCACGTTCGTGCTGTTCGCGGACTTCATCCATGACATCGTCGATGGTGATACGTCCGACGAGACGCCCGATGCTGTCGATAACAGGTAGGGCGACCAGGTCATATTTTTCGATCGTTTCGGTCACCTCTTCGATACTGTCACTGTCGCGGACGGAGATCGGGTCTTTCTTCATCACATGCTTGATCTTCGAGACGGAAGGATTAGTGATCAGCTTCTGCAGGGGGAGGACTCCGCGAAGGCGCTCATCATCGTCAACTACATAGACGTAATAGATCTCATCCATGTCTTCAGCTTGCTTGCGCATCTCGTCGATACATTTGGGCATACTCCAATTCTCGTTCACCACGATCATTTCGGTACCCATCAATCCACCGGCAGTGTCTTCATCGTATTTCAAGAGGTCGACGATGTCGCCCGCCTGCTCTACGTCTTCGATGTGCGAAAGAATCTCTTCCTGGGTATCTTCGTCCAACTCACGCATCAGGTCTACAGCGTCGTCGGTCTCCATATTGTCCACGAAGCGTTTGGCAATCAGTTCGTTCGGAAGTTCTTTCAGCAACTTGTGACGGTCTTCTTCATCCAGTTCCATCAGAACATCCGCTGCCTTTTCACCATCCATCAGCAGATAGAGGTAGATAGCCTCTTGCAAATCAAGCTCCTGGTACAGTTCGGCTATGTCCGCCGGATACAGTTCGTCCAGTATCTCCTTAATCTTAGCATCATCCTTCTCCGTGATGATGTCTTTTAGATGGTCTATATATTCTTTCGTCAGTTCAATCATGCTTTGGAGAATTTAGGATTTATGATTTATGATTTGTGAAACAATACAAGCTCCATAAGTCATAAATCATAAATCTGAAATCATAAATCTTTTAAGTTTCGCTCCGTTATCAGCGTCAGTTCCACGAACTGCTCTACGGAAAGCTGTTCCGGTCGTTTGTTAAAGATCGGGAGCGAATAATCGGGACAATCCTTACCCAGCAGAGGTTTCATGGAGTTGCGCAATGTTTTGCGACGTTGGTTGAACGAGGTTTTGACAACCGTCTTGAAAAGCTTCTCGTCACATCCCAACGATTTTCGGTCATTGCGCACCATCCGTATCACCGCACTCTTGACCTTTGGAGGCGGATCGAATACATTCTCGCTGACTGTAAACAGATATTCCACTTCGTACCAGGCCTGTAGCAGGACGCTCAGGATGCCGTATGTCTTACTACCCGGACCGGCAGCAAGACGTTCGGCCACCTCTTTCTGTATCATACCCGAACAGCAGGGAATATGTTCCTTGTAGTCGAGCACTTTGAAAAATATCTGACTGGATATATTATAAGGATAATTGCCAATCACACAAAACTGGTCCGGAAACAACTTGCCGAGATCCAGACGCAGAAAGTCTTCGGCCAAAATCTTGCCTTCCAAGACGGGAAAGTTCTGTTCCAGGTAATCGACCGATTCCATATCCAGCTCCACTACTGTCAGATCGTGTCCTTTTTCCAGTAAGAATTGGGTGAGGACGCCCATCCCTGGGCCAATTTCCAGTACAGGTAACTGCTTGTAATCGGACAATGTATCTGCAATACGCTCAGCTATTTGCAGATCTTTCAGGAAATGTTGTCCTAATGCTTTTTTGGGCTTAACTAATCTCATCCACTTCTTTGGTGTAATGTGTTCGTATTTAAATATAATGCTTATCTTTGCAGGCGTACAAAAATACAACAAATAATTTAAAGTCATCTACGTATAATGGATTTTAAAGCAATTCTACGCACGTTTCTCAAGATAATTCTCCCGCTTGCATTCGGTTGTTTACTCCTTTGGTATCTATACAGTAAGATGGATATTGGCGAGATCTGGAATGTGATTCGTAAGGGGGTCCGCTATGAGATTATTCTTTTTTCCCTTTTGTTTGGCTTGGGAGCCAATATTGTCCGGGGATTGCGTTGGGGACTGCTGATTCGTTCGTTAGGTGATAAGGTGAAGACCTGCAATGTGATTTATGCTGTGTTGGGGAATTATGCTGTGAACCTTGTGCTACCACGTGTCGGTGAAGTCTGGCGTTGCGGGATGATAACCAAATATGACAAGATCCCGTTTACCCGCCTGTTGGGGACGCTGCTGATCGACCGTGTGAGCGATACCATCATGGTCGGGCTGATCACAATGTCCATCATTATCTTCAATTTTGATTTTTTCCATAGTTTCTTTGCGAAGAACCCTGCGTTGCTGGATGGTTTTCAGTCCATGTTCAACTCGATATGGATTTATGTGGCCGGCGTAATTTTTATTGCCGGAATTTGGTTTATATTCACATATATGAGTAACTTTACGCTGGTCAAGAAAGCAAAGTCGATGTTGCAGAACGTCTGGGATGGAATGAAGAGCATCTGGCTGATGAAGCGTAAAGGTCTTTTCGTTATTCAAACCCTGTTGATCTGGACAGGATATTTCCTGTATTTCTACATCACTTTCTATGCTTTCGATTTTACCCGTGATTTGGGTGTGACGGTCGGTCTGATCGCTTTTACGATGAGTAGTATCGCTGTGGCGGTACCCGTGCAGGGGGGGATTGGTCCGTGGCATTTTATGGTGATCGCCACTTTGATGTGCTTCGGAGTAAAAGAAACCGATGCTGCGGCTTTTGCTCTGGTGGTGCATACGGTGCAAACTGCCTGGCTCGGAATTACGGGACTGTTTGGTGTGGTGGCGCTACCTTTTGTAAACAAAGGAATTGACAATGGACAATTGACAATTGACAATTAAATGCCCGGTTGTCCATTCGATATATAACATTAATTATTAACCTAATTGTCAATTGTTCATTGATTAAGTTGTCAATTGTCAATTAAAACGCAGTTTTATTTATGTCCGCAGAAATCAAAAATCTTTCTCCGCAGCCAGTTTGGGGTTATTTCTATGACCTTACGCAAATCCCTCGTCCGACCGGACATATGGAGGCTGTAACCCGTTTTATGGTAGCTTTTGGTAAAGGATTGGGATTGGAAACTTTGCAGGACGAAGTGGGAAACGTTTTGATTCGTAAACCGGCTTCTCCGGGAATGGAAGGACACAAAACCGTGACCATGCAGTCTCACCTCGATATGGTTCCGCAGAAGAACTCTTCGGTAAAACATGATTTTCTAACTGATCCGATCGATGCTTATATAGATGGAGATTGGGTGAAAGCACGCGAAACGACATTGGGTGCTGATAACGGTATGGGTGCTGCTTTTGCTATGGCTGTCCTGGCGGACAAGACATTGACGCACGGTCCTCTGGAAGCCCTTTTTACCATTAACGAAGAAGTGGGAATGGATGGCGCAGTCGGTTTGAAGCCGGGTTTCCTGAAAGGGGAAATCCTGTTGAACTGTGATTCAGAGGAAGAAGGCGAGTTGTTTGTCGGTTGTGCTGGTGGCGCCGATCTGAATGTCTCCATGCAATTTAAGGAAGATACTTATATTCCGGAGGGCGATGTTGCCGTGAAAATCAGCCTGACCGGCTTGAAAGGCGGTCACTCCGGTGTGGATATTCATTTGGGACGTGCGAATGCGAATAAGCTGATGTTCCGTTTTTTGAAAGAGGCCGTACGCGATTATGGGGCTCGTCTGTCATCTGTCGACGGCGGTTCGTTGCGCAACGCTATCCCGCGTGAAGCTTTTGCCGTAATAACAATTCCTGGAGATAATGTGGAAGCTCTTTGGGAGCTTGTGTCCGATTATCAGGAAATGTACCGCTACGAATATAAGGGCATTGAACACAATATTAATTTTACGGCCGAAATGACCGATATGCCGGCAACTCTGATTCCGGAAGAGATTCAGGATGATCTGATCAATGCGATAGAAGGTTGCCAGAACGGTGTGATCAGTATGCTGGTCGATTTTCCGGGTACGGTCGAATCGTCTACAAACTTGGCAATCGTCAAGTCCTCGAACGAAATGATCGAGATTCAAATTTTGGTTCGCAGTTCGTCCGAGAGCCGCAAGGAAGCTGTTTGTTCGAGTTTGGAAAGTATTTTCTCTCTAGCCGGGGCGAAGGTGGAATATTCGGATGGTTACGGCGGATGGCAGCCGAATATCGATTCGCCGATCCTGAAAATCATGCAGCAAGCTTATTTGGATTTGTACGGAAAGAAGCCGGAGGCTAAGGTTATGCATGCCGGTCTGGAATGCGGTATCATTCAGGAATCCTATCCTGATATGGACATGATCTCTATCGGTCCGGACTTGCAGCATCCGCATTCTCCTGACGAGCGTGTCAGCATTCCGTCTGTTGCCCGTACGTGGGACTTTATTGTTACGACGCTTGCGAGAATCTGATTCGTATATACATTATATAATAATATAATAGGAAGCTTCCGGTGGATCTTTTTCATCGGAGGCTTTTTTGTTGCCACAATGTCAACTGTGAAGTTTTCTTGCGTTGTGCATGCTGAATGATCTCCTTTCTCGGTATGAAAAGTAGGAATTGTATGTATATTGAGGATATGTATATTGTCTCGTAGGTGATGTTTTTTTGTTTTTTTGCGGGAAAACTCTTTTTTGCAAGTTTGGCAATTTCGTAATATATTGATTATTAGGTGTACTTGTGATCTTGAAAGGTACACGCGTACGTATGTTTATGAGGGTAAAAATAGGTAAAAAATGGGATGTAATTAATTTTATATCAACAAGATAGGTCCCTAAAATAAAATGACTAAAAAAACGTACGTTTTTTTTAGTCATTTTGGGGGAGGGTTTAAATGGTTTGTGATAAAAAGGTGGTTTTTCGTACATGTTAAGCTATCTAATTGATAAGAAAGAATATAGAAAAAGAAAAATCTTTGAGGAAAGAATTGCAGGTTCAAAAAGTATATGTATTTTTGTAGCTGAAAAATGACGAATTTAAACGTACGTTTTCATTAGTCATTTTATAGGATGATCCCAAAGAGGGATTTATAGAACTGAATTTCATTATATATAGTATTATTAATTAAATTATTAGATTATGAACAAAAAGTTTTCTACTCTTGTAGCCGGTGTTCTGCTGGCTTCTGGTGTCGGAGCTTCTGCGCAGACGTTTAATCCTCAGGTTTTTTCTAGTGAACCTGAAATTCGTCAGGCCAAGTATTATGCTTTAGGCGTAGGAAGTGGGGCAACTAATGTTGTAAGCGTTACAGAAACTGCCGATGGAACTCTCGCTTTTAAATCGGTTGCAGCAAACTCATTGAATTCTTTGGCAAAAGTTGATTCCGCTTTGTGGACGGTTTCTGCTAATGTGACAGGTGATGGTGGTGCTACTCGTTTTGTTATGACAAACAAGGCAACAGGTGCTACTTTTTCTTTTGATCCGAAGAATGCAGTAAAAGAAACGGGTACATCTACTTCTGCTGTTTCAGGTAATGCAGCTGAAGTTGGTGGTGCTTTGACACAGTGGATTTGGTATAACAGCCGTTACAATGTTTCTAACTCTTTACAAGCCTCCGAAGTTGTTTCTATGGACTTTGCCGGTGGTGACTCTACTTTGGTGATTCGTGTAGATGCTGCTACTAACGTTATTTATGCAGCAAAAGATTCGAAACAAAAACTGCAATCAGGTACAGCTTTACAGATCTTGACTCCGGGTTCTTGGGTAATGTCTGCTGAAGACCTGAACACAAAGGGCGATGATGTTAAGTACATGCAGTTGTCTTTTGCAGAGGATATCGACAAAAATCCGTTTGCCGATAAGTATCAAGCCCAGGTCCTGAGAAGTAGTGGTACTCCTTCTTCTCCTTATGAAGTTCTGCGTAACAAAAAAGGTGGATATACACCAGCACAAGATGAATATCTGTTTTTGAACAAATTGAATGACGAAGGAGAATTGTCTTATAACTATTTACGTCTTGATACGTCTTATTATGAAAGTACTGGTGCTTCTTTCAAACTGTATAATCAGTTGACAACATCGGCTGCAATCATGGAAAAAGATGCCGCAGGCAATTTGGTTACACCGGTTAATGGTTATAATGTGATTGATACATTAGGCTATAATTTGCCGGACGATGCATTCCGTTTCAAATTCACAAAGGACCTGTTGACAGACTCTTTGCAAGTCGAATCTTTCTCTCAGTTTGTTGAGTTGGCAAATGCCGTGGCTCCGAAAAGCCAGAAAGGAAGCGAAGTGACATATTGGACAATGTTGAATGATGATGCCCGTGTAGATGGTGGAATTTCTGGTAGCATGGCAACTGGTTTTAAACCAGGTGTTCAGAATAATACGAAGCTGTTTACAGTGTTGTCACATTGTACTTTGGTAGACGAAGCTAAGAATGTCGTTACTTTCTATGATGACGATGTGCTTGCTGGAAGACCTGTTGAAAACCACGTAAATCTTTTGGCTTACGCCGACGGTATTGATTCTGATTATGCAAGTATCGCTGACGGTGTTTACACGATCAAAAATGTGAAAACTGGTGAATATTATGGCGTTCACATTTATGATGCAGACTCTGTAGCTGAATATACTGGAGGTGATGTTATCAAGAATATGAATTTTAACCATATCCCTGCATTCCAGTGGGTTGTTATCAAGAAAGATCATTCTGCTCTTCGTGCAGAAATTTCTCCGGTTCAGGTAACTAACCGTGAGTTCGATGCACAGAACGATTATCAGATCCAGTTGAGAAAAGGTACTAAAGACGGCCAGTACAAGTTGAATGGTGTAGAAGTTGTCTTTGAACCGGTTTCTGCTGACGCTGTTGCTGACAAACACAATGGATACAAATTTTTGGAAGATCAGGATCTGGATGTAAATCGTTATACATTCAACTACTGGCATGCTTATACAGCTGATAAATACCTGAACAAGAATGCTGAAGACTCTGTTTTGAACGTATTGACTGAAGATGCTGGCCGTTTCTCAATTGAAGCTGCTCAAGCTGCTGAATTCGGTTATGATGTAGATGCTCGTGGTGCTAATACTTATATTCCGACATTGGCTCAGTTGGAAAGACGTCTTTATACGGTTTCTGCACCTTACGGACGTAAGCTCTATGTAAACAAAGAACACCAGATCATGGCAACGACAAATCCGGCTAGCACAGATGCTGTAACTTCTTTCTATTTCAAAGAAAACAATGAATTTACGAAGGGTGAAGATCTGACTTGTTATTATGCTTTGATTAATAACAATGGCTTGAATAAAGCTGGTGTTGTCGACAACGATGAAGATGCTCTGCTGCGTGCTCAGGTATTGACTGAAACAAGAACTTCTGTATTTGCTATCGCTAAGAGCGATGCTCCTCTGTATCGCCGTTTCAACAATACGGCTTTGGGTGAAAGTGCAACAGATGGTCGTGACAGTTTGAGATTCTTTGAAAATGTTCGTAAAGAATATCTGATGGATGAAAACAACCGCGAAGGTGGTTTGATGGATGCTAACGTGAATTATGTAGGTATGTGGACTGCTAACAAGGCTACAGGTCTTGCCTTCCAGATCGATACAGCTGTGATCAACCGTGACAATGGTGATATCAAACCTCAGTATCTACTTTCTGTTGCTCATAATGATTTCGCGGGTACAGATACAATTCCTTGTACGGAAGCAGACGGAACTCACCGTGATGAAAATGGTAACTTGGTAGATGCTAACCACTGTATCCATGCTATTCCGGGTAAGGCTGCATTTGAAAGAGGTAAATATGTAGTTAGCTTCGCTGATTCTGCTGCTGCTAATGGTTACAAGAAACCGTACACAGATGTAACTGCTGGTTATGTTCGCGTAGGTTTTGTTGAAGCTATCAAACAGGCTGATACATTGTGGGTTTTGACAGACGAATTCAAGGCTTTGGCAAATGATAAGATCGATTTTGCAAGATTACAAGCTGTAAATGATTCTTTGGTGGCTGCTGGTGCAACCAAGATTAAGAATGTGTTGACTGGCGTCAACCACAAAAATTATACTTGGTCATTCCGTTATGTGAATCCTGAAGCTGCCGGTAATGTGGAAGAAGAAGGTAATGCTAACAAATTCTTGTTCGAATCAAACAACTATGATGGTGAAAAGATTGCTCCTGAAAACGGCTCTTGGTTGAAGATCCAGAATGGTTGCGTTGTCTTGACTAAGAATCCTTCTTATTTCTCTAACGCTAAGACTGGTGGTGACGGTGCCCTGATCTTCAACGTTGAAAACAAAGAAGATGATCAATTGGCAACAGACAACGAAGAAATTGCAACATCAGAAGTAACTGTAATCGCTCAGCAGGGTGCTGTACGTGTTGCTAATGCTGCCGGTAAGAAGGTTGTTGTTTCTAACATCCTTGGCCAGACAGTAGCTAACACAGTTATCACTTCTGACAATGCTGTAATTGCTGCTCCTCAGGGTGTAGTTGTAGTAGCTGTTGAAGGCGAAGAAGCTGTTAAGGCTATCGTTAAGTAATAATAGAAAATTCATCATCAGGTAGGGATACGAGCAATCGTATCTCTGCTCTGAAAAAGAATAAGATTTTATAAATCAAATAATTCTAAATTTTACCGTGCAGCTTTCAAGCTAATTATCCCGTGATGGGTGAACAGGCGGTAATATTAATACTAAAGTAAAAAATTAAAAAAAGTTCATCTGCCATTATCCCTGTGAAGAGAAAAGGCAGACACAAAATGAAGCCTCTCCGGTAGCAATATCGGGGAGGCTTTTGTTAAAAAAAAGCATTGATTCTGTATGTTTTCAGGGTAACCGCACCAAAAATTGCTATCCAAGACCATCTCTTCTTTCTCTATAAAAATTTGCAAACCAACTATCATACTATCATGGCTGGTTGTTAGCTGTTGTTTCACAATATGTTAAAGCATGATAGTAGTTGTTTTCTACTATCATTCTACCATCATGCATCTATCATGCTTTTTATTTAATAGTTTATTTATGTAGCCGATAATGAGCTGCTTATATTTATATAGGCCAAAATGACTATCGACAGAAACGAGATTATTTGACACAAAAAACGCTCTTTTCGCCGGATAAGATGCAAAAACAGGGCATAAAAGTGTCCTCAGCATGGCAGATAAACATCCCCACATCCCCGGAAGAGCTTCGCACAGACCCGGATCTGCACCTCTTCCACACCCGGATGTCCGTGGCTCTTACACCCGGGTCTCAAGCAGCTATTCAAGCCGTTTTTGGCAAAAGAAAAGCTTGTCTTGATGAAAAATGAAGCTATTTTAACCTGTTTTGCACCTATTCCCGGACGGTCTCTGTTTTTATTGTATAATTGACATACAGTATGTTATCGTTTTTCACTATGATGGTTATGATAGATGAATAATAGTGCAAAATGGTAACTATCATGCTGTAACGAGTTGTTTTAAAGTAATATACGGGCGATTATGATAGTATGATGGTTGGTTTTGCAAGAACATTTATATAGTTATCGTCCGTATCGGTGGCGAAAACAGATGGACGCTTTATGAAAAGAGCGTGTTCTATTTTTCTATTCCCAAAGAAAAAATTGTACTTTTGTGAGCTACATTAATAAAGATTGAACAATGGCTAACGATGAAATGAAACAAATCTGGAAAGTGCCGGAGCCGACCCTTAGGAGGTTGCCGTGGTATCTTGCCTTTTTGAAACTGATGAAAGGAAGAGGGGAAGCTTTCGTATCATCTACTCAGATTGCCAAAGAAATTAATGTGGACCCCAGTCAGGTGGCGAAAGACCTCTCTTTTGTGAATATTTCAGGGAAGACACGTGTCGGCTATGAAATCAGTACGCTGGTGGATGTGTTGGAGGATTTCTTAGGTTTTACGGCGCAGCATAAAGCATTCCTGTTCGGTGTCGGTAGCTTGGGAGCCGCCTTGTTGCAGGATTCCGGTCTGAAACAATACGGATTGGAGATTGTTGGAGGTTTCGATGTCCGCCGGGAATTGGCCGGAACCGAGATTAACGGGATACCGGTCTACCACATGGATGATTTTCCTGCCAAGCAGAAGGAATACGGAGCGACGATCGGAGTGATTACCGTCCCTGTCGACAAGGCGCAGGAAGTGACCGAATTGATTATCGCCGGAGGAATCAAGGCTTTGTGGAACTTTACCCCGTTCCGTATCCGTGTGCCGGAAGATATCGTGGTGCAAAATACCTCTATGTATGCCCATCTTGCTGTGATGTTCAACCGCTTGAATTCAATCAATCACTGATATATGAAAATAATAGCCGTAGGAATGAATTATGCTGCTCACAATAAAGAGCTGCATCATTCGTTAAAATTATCGGAGCCTACTATCTTTATGAAGTCCGACTCTTCGTTACTGAAAGACGGCAAACCGTTCTTCATTCCTGATTTCTCTTCGGAGATTCATTACGAAACGGAGATCGTCGTGAAGATAGACCGGCTGGGAAAAAACATTGCCGAACGTTTCGCCCATCGTTACTATAACGAGGTGACGGTAGGGATTGACTTTACAGCTCGCGATTTGCAAAACAAGCTGCGTGCGCAAGGTCTGCCTTGGGAAATCAGCAAGGCGTTCGATAATTCGGCTGTTCTTGGGACATTCGTCCCACTGGAGCGTGTGGGAGATGTGAACCGCATTCCTTTCCATCTGGATATTAACGGCAAGACCGTCCAGGAGGGAAATACACAGGATATGCTTTTCCCGGTCGACAAGATCATTGCCTATGTGAGCCGTTTCTTTACGTTGAAGATAGGTGATTTGATCTACACCGGAACCCCGGTAGGCGTGGGGCCGGTCAAGATAGACGACCACTTGCAGGGATATATCGGCGAGCAGAAGCTGCTGGATTTCTTTGTGAGATAACACGGAAAAAACGTATGAAGAGAATCTTATGTGTCTTGCTGTTTGTATTCGGTCTGCTCACTTCTGCTTGGGCGGATAGTAGCCGATATGCCTCCGAGTCGGTATTGAACTCCGGGAAATGGGTGAAGATACAGGTGGCGGAAGATGGTATTTACAAACTGACGGCTGCCGATCTGAAAAAGATGGGCTTTTCCAATTTGGATAAAGTGGCTGTCTATGGCTACGGAGGATGGCCTTTGGATGAAGATTTCTCTACTACCTATATTGATGATGTCCCTGAGGTAGCCGTATGGAGGGGTGCGGATTATCTGTTGTTTTATGGGAAAGGGCCGCGCAAATGGGAATATTCTTCTTCTGATAAGTCCTTTATCCACACCAACAACCCCTATTCCAATTACGGATATTATTTCGTGACCGAGAAAGAAACAACCGGGCGTACGATGGAGAAGGCTGCATCTGCTGCTGGAGCCACTTTGCAAGTGACAACTTTCGATGACTATGTTTTGCACGAAGAAGAGTTGGTATCGGTGAACAGTTCCGGGCGTGAATTGTATGGGGAATCGTTTACTTCTACTTTATCCCGTGATTTCACGATATCGGTTCCGGGTATTACGAACGACGAGGGAAAAGCCACCCTGTCTTTTATCTCCCGTGGCAACGGAACGATTACTATGAATGTCGATGGAAACGCTTTAATATCCGGTTCCGTGTCTGTCCCGTCGGACGAATACGAAGTGGCACGGGAACTGTATCGCGAAAGAGCTTGGATGGCTGATAAAGGTGAGACTGTAAAGGTCAACATCGGATACAGTACGACCGGACATAAGAATGTGCACTTGAACTATTTCCGTCTGCAGATGAAGAGGCAATTGAAAGTATATGACAATTATACATTCTTCCGCAGCCTCTCGGCAAGAGGCAATGCTTCCCGCTTTGTGATTCAGGGAGCCGATGCCAGTACGCTGGTTTTTGATGTGACCGACGGTGTAAATCCGCAACAGATGGAAACGTCTCTGAACGGGACAGAGTTGTCTTTTTCGATTCCTGCTTCCGCTTCCTTGAGGGAGTTTGTCGTAGTAAAACCTTCACAGATAAAAGCTCCCGTGACGGTCGGCGAGGTGGCGAATCAGAATCTGCATGCTTTGCCACAGCAAGATATGATCATTATTGCCCAGCCTAATTTTACTACGCAGGCAGAACGTTTGGCAGAAGCGCATCGGACAAAGGATAACCTGACGGTCCGGGTGGTGACGCCAGAATCAATTTATAACGAGTTTTCCAGCGGTACACCGGATGCAACTGCTTATCGCCGTTTTATGAAGATGTTCTACGACCGGAAGACTTCGGAAGCTGATGCTCCTAAATATTTACTGCTGTTCGGCGATGGCTCGTTCGACAACCGTAAATTGACTTCCGCCTGGAAATCGGTGGATATGAGCAATATGTTATTGACGTATCAGACGGAAAATTCATTAAGTAGTCAATCGTATGTGATTGATGACTATTTCGGATTTCTGGATGATGCGGATAATAAGAAATCCCTTCAAAATAAAAAACTATGTCTGGGGATCGGACGCTTTCCTATCAGGACTGTGGAGCAGGCGACTCAGATGGTGGATAAGGTAATCTCTTATATGGAAAATAAAAATACAGGTTCGTGGAAAAACAATCTGTGTTTTATGGCTGATGATGGTAGCAATACGGATGGATTTATGACTGAGCATATGGAGTTTGCTGATCAGTTGGCAGGTTATGTCGAAAGTGAACATCCTGAGTTTTTGGTGAATAAGCTGTATTATGATGCCTATAAAAAAGACATGACGGCAGGAACTTATCCGGATGTAAGGAGTGGCTTGCAAAAACTTCTAAAAGACGGACTTCTATTGTTTAATTATACCGGACATGGAGGGACAACGGCTTTAAGCGATGAGAAAGTGTTAACACAAACAGATATCAACCAGTTTACTTATACTCATCTGCCGGTATGGGTGACGGCTACCTGCGATTTTACGCGATTCGATGACTTGAATACGTCTGCCGGAGAAGATGTCTTTCTGAATAAAAGCAGTGGGGGCATTGCGCTGTTTACGACTGTCCGTGTCGCTTATTCCAGACCTAATTTCCCGATCAACGACAATGTTATCCGTAATTTGTTTGAAAGAAATAATGGGCGTCGTCGTACGCTGGGAGAAGTGATGCAAGCAACGAAAAACACCTTGTCGTCCGTTTACAAACTTGGTTTCTGCTTGATCGGAGACCCAGCTGTAAAAATGGCTTATCCAGAATTTGGAATGAAAGTGACGACTGTAAACGGGCAATCGGTAGACGGAAATTCAATATCTTTTAAAGCTTTGGAAAAGATCACTGTCGAAGGAGAGGTGTTGGATGTTTCCGGGCAGTTGGTAACTGATTTTACTGGTATAGTCAACCCGACGGTAAAAGACAGCAAGGTGACTGTCACCTGCTTGAAGAACAGCAATAAAGATGACAGTCCGGCTTTCACCTTCACTGACTATCCGAATACGATTTTTATAGGGAATGACTCCGTGCGCAACGGAAAGTTTAGTTTTACTTTTACGGTTCCGAAGGATATTTCCTATTCCAATTTGCAGGGGAAAATGAACCTCTATGCCGTCGATACGGAAAGTGGCAATGAGGCACAGGGTAATTTCGACAACTTCATTGTCGGAGGAACTTCCGACACGGCGGAAACCGATACGATCGGTCCGGAAATTCGTGCCCTATACTTGAATGATACGACATTTGTGGATGGCGGGCAGGTGAACACGACTCCCTATTTTGTCGCTGAGTTATGGGATAAGAGCGGAGTGAATATCACGGGAAGCAGTGTCGGGCATGATATGATGCTGGTAATAGACGAATCGACCGTCCTGAGCTATAACCTGAACAGTTATTACGAACTGTTACCTGGCGAAGATGGGACCGGTATCGTGAAGTTCCCGATCCCGGCGCTTGAGCCGGGTAAACATACGGCGGAGTTCTGGGTGTGGGATATCTTGAATAACTCGACCGTGCGGACATTTACTTTTGAAGTGGTCGAGGGACTGAAACCATTCCTGTTCGATGTGATCGCAACACCGGGTATCGCCCGTGAGCAAGTGACTTTCCATCTTATGCACAACCGTCCCGAAAGTCGGATGCGAGTGGGCATTATGGTCTACGATCTGGCAGGCCGACAACTTTGGAAACATGAAGAAAGCGGAACGTCCGGTCTGTTCGAAAACTATACGGTTTCCTGGGATCTGACATCCGGTGGTGTCCGTATGCGTCCCGGTGTTTATATCTACCGGGCAGCTATCAGTACCGATAATTCCAAAGACGCGACAAAAGCAAGGAAATTCATCATTTTAGGCGAATAAGAAGGAACGCATAAACTCCATCGTGTTTATCGTTGCAGTCAGGACAAAGAATCCGATAATAACCCAGTCCAGTATCCGGTACATGCGGACCGGCAATCGTGTGTATAGCCAGCCCAGCAGGATCGGGATTGCAAACATCCAATGCCCACCGAACAGGATCGCCTCGTTCATCCCGTAGCGGATGATAAAGTGGATCACGAAATCGATACTCAAGTACATAAGTAGCAGTTGTACATATTTGTTTTTCAGGTTGAGCAAAGCCGAGGCCGCGACTAAAAACAACAGAAACATGATTACGGCATTGTTCCAACTGTGCAGGTATTCGCTGGGACGCAATACGACCTCTTTCCCGACTAACTGTTGTGTGAGAGGCGTGCTTATAATCGTATTGCCCCAGAAATCGACCAGTGCTTGTTTGCCGAATGTCTCGTCGTGGATAAAATACTGTCCGAGTTGCCCGGTCGTTTCGATAGGAGACGGGCCTTCCGGGTTGAACAGTTTCGCTTTGAGGGTGTAAAAGCCCATGACGGCAGCTACGCAAACGACAAATGGCAGCATGACTTTGAATCCTGTCCGTATTTTACGCCAGAACGGTGCTTTATTCAGGAACAGGGCCATTGTCGGTTTGGCTGCGTTGGTGATTGTTATTCCTCCACAAAGGAAAGAGAGAAAGAGGATCGTCCGGCCTTTTATATATCCGGTCAGCATGTATTCCCTGGAAAGCATTAATAGTGAGAAGACGAGCAGGAAAAAGGAGAACGGATAAGATTCTGTGGTGAATGATAAGACAACGGTCGTGAAAAAGCATCCCGTGAACCCTGTCAGTAACAGTGCCCGCCGGGAAGAGATCCGGACGATCTGCTTCAGGTAACGATAGATCAGGACCAGTCCGCCGGTTATCAACAGGTTCATCAGCGTCAGGCAAATAATACCGGAAGTTTTCTCTTTGAACAGGGTTGTCAACAGGATTGTCAACAGTGTTTTCAACAAATGGAAGATGCCGAAAAAGGGATGGCTGATGTCGAATGCTCCTCCGCGCGTGTGGAGATGGAATAGATTGTCATAGCCTAAGTAACTTCCCGCTCCCCCGTTGGGTACATCGATCAGTTCCGTATGAAAGAGCATCCGGTAACCGATACACCCGTAAAGAAGGAAGAAGAAAAGGAAAAGCCCGGTTTCTATCGGGGTCGTCGGCAATAACGTGCGCTTAGTCTCTCTCCACTCGATCCGGAGAGCGCGAAACAGGATAGACAGGCAGGATGGCATCATACTATATGTTTATTTATTGTTGAATGGTTTATAATGGGGGACATCTGCAAGGGTGAGCAGTTCTTTGTCGCCGGAACTGTCGCCATATACATGCAGCGTCTCGGAGGCGAAATCCGGATATAGCCGGCGGAGCCTGCGTACCTTCTCACCTCCTTTACAGTTGGGCGTGGAAAAACGCCCGGTCAAAGTCTGCTCCCTAACTTCCAGCCCTGTTCCTTCCACGAACCGGATTCCGACAGTTTGTGCCCAGGGGCGTATCCAGTCGGGCACGGACGCGCTGATAATGGCGATCTTGTTTCCTTCTTCCTGATGCCTGCGTATTTCTTCCAAGGCCGCAGGATAGACGAAAGCCGGTATACGGGAGGCATATTCGAGACAAGCCTGTTGGAAATCCTCCGTCTTCATTCCTCGCAGGAAAGAGGTGATCACAAGCTCTTTGGCCCGGTGCGTGGAGAGAATGCCCGTTAAGGCTGCTCCTTTCAGCAGGATAATCCAGGGGAGCCGCAGGAGGAAAGCCTTCCGTCCACAAGCCTGAATCAGAAAATCCGGCAAAGAGTCGCGGGAAATGATGGTTCCGTCGAAGTCGAATATTGCGATTGCCATATCAATAAATAAGTAAAGCGAATACGATAAACCAGCCGGCCACGGTCAACTGCAAAGTACGGTCCTGTAAGAGGATGTCGGTCGGGTTGCAATTGCTCTTCTCCACCAGGATGATTTGCAGATAGCGCATGATGCCTGCCAGTACGAAAGGGACTGTGGCATACAGATATTCGCTGCTCCTCGACGTCACTTCGGGCGAAAGCGTATATAATATGTAAGTCACGGCTATGATGGAAGAGAGAAACGACAGGATCACGTTCAGGTAGTCGATCGTATATCCGGTAATATTCTTACGTGAAATCTGTCCGGTCTCCATGAAATTACGCAAATCGTCCCGGCGTTTGGCAAAGGCGAGGAACAGGGAGAGGATGAATGTCATGATGATCAGCCAGTGCGACAGCTCTATCTCCCCGGCAACAGCTCCCGCTTCAAGCCGGATAATGAAGCCACAGGCGACGATCATGGCATCTATGATCTGTATTTGTTTGAGGTAAAGCGTATAGGCTAAGTTCAGGAGGATATATCCTCCTGACAACAACCAGATCTGGTTGTTGCTCGTATGCATGAAGCTGAAACATAATGCACTTGTCCCATATAGCAGGAACATGAAGACAAGGGCTGCCATTGGAGAAACTTTCCGGGAGGCAATCGGACGGAATCGTTTGACTTGATGCAGGCGGTCTTCACCCGCGTCCATCAAGTCGTTGAAAACATATACACCGCTGGTAAGCAGGCAGAAACCGGCAAACAGGATTGCAACATTCCATAACCTGTCCGGATCTCCTATCTCCTGTGCAAAAAACATGGGAAGGAACAATATGATGTTTTTTACCCACTGGGAAGGACGCATCAGAAGAAATAATGCTTTAACTTTGCCTGTCGATTGTATATCTTTCATACTCAAAAGACAAAAGTAGGAATTTTATTTGAGCATACAATAAAGTTCGGATTATTCAGTTTATAATGCAGTAGGAACAGTTCGTGAATCGTCCCTGCTGAATCGGAAAATAATTAAGAATAGACATATGATAAGTAAATTAAGAATCGGTGTACTCGTTATAATACTTAACTTCTTCGCTTCGGTTGCGACAACCTGGGGACAAGTGGAGAACCCTTCTTTGCTCCAAATGGCGGTTCCTTCGCTGAATATCGCTCCGGATGCACGAGGTGGCGGTATGGGAGACATGGGTGCGGCGACTTTGCCGGACATCAATTCGCAGTATTGGAACGCTGCCAAATACGCTTTTATGGGGAGTAAGGCGGGAGTCAGTTTGTCCTACACACCGTGGTTGCGTAAATTGGTCAATGATGTGGCTTTGGTGAACATGACCGGTTACTACAAGTTGGGAAATAGCGATTTGCAGGCTATCAGCGCTTCTTTGCGTTATTTTTCATTAGGTGAAGTTAGGATATGGGAGAATATCGGGGATATTCCTATAGGGATGAACCCATACGAGATGGCGTTCGATGTGGCTTACAGCCGCAAGTTGTCCGAGTCTTATTCAATGGCGGTAACCCTGCGTTACATTCGTTCGGATATGGGGACGGACCAGAATGAAGAGAGCAATGCGGGCAATGCTTTTTCTGCCGATATTTCCGGTTATCTGGAAAAATATGTGCTGATGGGTAATGCCGAGGCATTGTGGAGCTTTGGTTTCAACCTGTCGAATATAGGGAGTAAGATCTCGTATGACGGGGGTAATACGAACCAGTACCTTCCGGCAAAGCTGACGTTGGGGACCGGTTTGCTTTATCCGATTGACGATTACAACCAGATCGGCGTTTATCTGGACCTGAACAAATACATGGTCCCGTATGCTCCGCAAAAGGAAGAAGGAGAGACTGATGCCGATTACCAGACGCGTGTGGACGACTATAAATCATGGTCGAGCCTTTCCGGTATGTTGAAGTCTTTTACCGATTCACCTAACGGCCTGCTGAAAGAGATCATGGTTTCGGTCGGAGCCGAGTATAGTTATAACCAGCAGTTTTTCGTCCGTGGTGGTTACTTTTACGAGAATGCGAATGTCGGTAACCGTAAATACTTTTCTGTAGGTGCCGGTTTCCGTATGAGCGTGTTCCAGTTGGATGCTGCTTATCTGATTAGTACGGTTCCGCAGAACCCGTTGGACCAGACACTTCGTTTCTCCCTGTCTTTTGATATGGACGGGATCAAGAACTTGTTCAGGTGAAAGTTGAAAGTTAAAAGTTGAAAGTTGAAAGTGATGAAAGTACGGGTTGGGTTTGGATATGATGTGCATGCATTGGTTCCGGAGCGTGATTTGTGGCTGGGCGGAGTGAAAATAGAGCATACGATGGGCCTGCAAGGGCATAGTGATGCGGATGTCTTGATTCATGCTATTTGTGATGCCCTGTTGGGCGCAGCCAATATGCGTGATATCGGTTATCATTTCCCCGATACGGCAGGTGAATATAAGGACATCGACAGCAAGATTCTGTTGTTCGATACAATGGAATTGCTTCGTGATGCCGGATATACATTGGGTAATATAGATGCGACTGTCGCCGCCGAACGTCCGAAACTGAATCCACATATTCCCGAAATGAAACGGGTGATGGCTGACGTCCTCCAAGTGGATGTAGAAGATATCTCCATCAAGGCGACGACAACCGAGAAGTTAGGCTTTACCGGACGACAGGAGGGAATAGCTGCATATGCAACGGTGCTGATACAGAAATAGTCTACCGCTTCCAGGTCTTTATCTATAATAGTTTTAGAAGTTCCCCTTGGGTGAAAATTTATTTTCATGTAAGGGATAATTTATTTTCTCTTATATGAAACAAGGGTTTCACTTACGGGTAACAAAGTGAAACTAATGTTGTATCTTGTTTATCCCGCCGTTAATTTGTAGATTTGACCCCATAAAGAAAAGATGAAATATGAAGAGTAACGATTGGAAGGACCGTCTGGGGATCATGTATTCTACGAACCCGGATTTTCAATATAATACAGGAGACGAAGAGGAAGAAGAAACGCTTCCGAAAGAGAAGCAGCTGCTGCGCATTGCTTTGGATAAGCGGAACCGGGGCGGCAAGGCCGTGACATTGGTAACCGGTTTCCGGGGAACGACCGGCGATTTGGAAGCACTTGGAAAATTTTTGAAAGTGAAATGCGGTGTCGGTGGCTCGGCCAAAGACGGGGAAATCATCGTACAGGGTGACCTGCGTCCTAAAGTGCTGGAAATATTGCAAAAAGAAGGCTATGTCAAAAGTCGTATAATCTGATCGTATGCTGACAGTCTACAGAGCTTCCGCCGGAGCCGGGAAAACGCACAAGCTGACCGGTGAATATCTGACTTTACTGTTTACGGGACCGGGCGCTTTTCGCCGTATCCTTGCTGTGACCTTTACGAACAAGGCGACAGACGAGATGAAGACACGTATTGTCGACGAACTGTACAACTTGGCTTCCGGAAGGAAATCGGATTATGTGGAATTGCTGAAGTCGGCCTATTCATTGACGGAAATCCAGGTTCGCAAACAGGCGGCCCAAATACTGATCGATATCCTGCACGATTATTCGGCGTTCAACATCAGTACGATCGACCGCTTTTTCCAGCAAACTATGCGTGCCTTTACACGCGAGATCGGTTTGCAGGGCGGCTACGGGATCGAAATGGATCAGGAACTGGTGCTCACGACGGCAATCGATAATCTGTTGTCGGATCTCGAAAAGCCTGAAAGCAAGGACTTGTTAGGCTGGCTGCTCCGGTTTGCGGAGGATAAGATAGAGAGCGGAGGGGAGTGGAACTTGCGTAAAGATATTATGGCCCTGAGCCGTGAGGTCTTCAAGGAGAGCTATAAGGCTTTCAGTGAAGCGGTCGGCCGGGATATAGAGGACAAGAAAGCGCTGGAAGATTACAAGAACGAGCTGTACGGCATCATCCGTTCGGTAGAAGCGACTGCTAAAGAATTGGGAGAACGCGGCCTGGCGATCCTGAATAAATATGGGCTTAAAGTTACCGATTTTAAAGGGGGCAGCCGTTCGCCTCTGACGCTTCTCGACCGTCTGGTGCAGGGAGAGATGAAAGAGCCGTCCGCTACTTTTATCGGTTTGGCGGATAATCTGGACGGCTGTTTCACGAAAACGGTTTCGCTCGGTACCCGGCAGATCATCGGATGTGCCTTTGAGGATGGTTTGAACGATTGCATCAAAGGAATTATTTCCCTGTTCGGTAATCTGACTGCCTATAATACCGCCCGTGAAATTGTCCGTTATTATTATACGTTGGGGATCCTGACCGATGTGTCCCGCCAGATAGCCGCTTATCGGGAAGAAAAAAATGTGATGTTGATTGCCGACACGACCGAATTGCTCAGTAAGGTGATTGAAGGCAGCGATGCTCCTTTCATCTATGAAAAAACCGGTACACATGTCGACCATTATATGATAGACGAGTTTCAGGACACCAGCGGAATGCAGTGGAACAACTTCCGTCCGTTGATCGAAGAGAGCCTTGCACATAGCCGGGATAATTTGATCGTAGGAGATGTGAAGCAAAGCATCTATCGTTTCCGTAACTCGGACTGGAAGTTGCTGGACGAACAGGTGCAAGCCGACTTTTCTCCTGAAGTAGTTCATGAAGAGACGCTGAAGGATAACTGGCGCAGTTGCCGGAATATCGTGGAGTTTAACAATGCCCTTTTTACGACACTTCCGGGTGTCCTGCAGGCTGTCTATAATGAAGCGCTGTCCGTCTCTTCCCTGAGCGAGGAACAACGAGCGGCTTTTTTCACTAAGATCATGTCCGCCTATGATAAAAGTTTCCAACAGGTTCCTCCCCCTTTCATGCAGAAAGACGGGCATGTACGGATTGAATTTCTCTCCGGAGATAATGAGAAAGATTGGAAAGAGGAAGCTCTCGGACGTTTGCCCGGCGTGTTGGAGAAATTGCAGGATAACGGATATGCGCTAAAAGACATTGCTATCCTTGTTCGCACCAATCAGGAAGGGGCACAGGTGGCAGATACTTTACTGGCTTATAAGGAAGAGCATCCTTCCAACCGCTACAACTACGATATTATTTCGGATGAGGCTCTGTTTGTCAGTGGTTCGACGGCAGTCCGTTTCATGGTTTCTTTGTTGCGTTACCTGAAGAACCCCGAAGATCGGACGAACGAGCAGATCGCTTTATATTCCTATCAAGTGTTGAAAGGGAGATTTGGTGTCGAAACTCCGGCTTTTCCACCGGAAGTCGTCTCTGTCCTGCAAATCCTTTCCCGCCAGTCCCTCTATGAAATAACGGAAGGTCTGTTCCGCCTTTTTGCCGACGACTTTCCCGAAAATGAGCAGGTTTTTGTCCAGGCTTTCTTGGATATGGTGTCCGAATATACCCAGAAGGAGAGCGCAGACCTGAACCGTTTCCTGAAATGGTGGGACGAAACGGGCTGCCGGAAAACAATTGCCACACCGGATAGACAGAATGCGATCCGTATCCTCACGGTTCATAAGTCGAAGGGGTTGGGCTTTAAAGTCGTAATCATCCCTTTCGGGGATTGGGAGATCGACCATAAACCGACAAAACCAGTCATCCTCTGGTGCCATCCGGAAGAGAAGCCGTTTGATCGCCTGCATCTGGTTCCCGTGCGCTACGGCCAGTCGTTGGGAAAGACGATTTTTGCAGGCGATTACTTTAAGGAACGCTTGCATGCCTTTATTGATAACCTGAATACTTTATATGTCGCTTTTACTCGTTCGAAAGATGAGTTGATTGTATTCTCTCCGCGCCCGAAGAAGATGAAGGATGCAACTGGTGAAGTGGAAAAGATTTCGACTTTGACCGATGCCTTGTGGGCTGGTCTGCGCACGGATATGCCTGATACACGGGAGGGTGAGAAGCTGATCTTGTTACCTGCCGCTTTCGATACCGGAACGGGCGTTTTCGAGTTGGGCGACTGGTGGCATCCGGTTGCAAAGGAGGAGAATGGGGACATTCAGGAGATCGGGATGGCACGCCTTAGTTCCATCTCTCCGGACGACCGTTTGCAGTTACGTCTGCATGGCAAAGGCTATTTCTTCGATAATGCCCGCCGGAAACATGGGGCTTTGATGCACGAGGTGTTGAGCCGTATCCGTACCCGGAAGGATATTCCGCAGTCGGTCGAACGATACCATCAGGAAGGGGTGATCGACAAAGAGGAAGCGATAGCACTTGTCGCACGCCTCGAAGAGTTGTTGAACCTGCCGGAAGCTGCTTCTTGGTATGACGGTACGGCACGTGTGTTGAACGAGGTCGACATCCTGTTCGGAAAAGGGCTGTCCAAGCGTCCGGACCGTGTAATGATTACCGGAAACCGTGTGGTCGTGGTCGACTATAAGTTTGGGGAACATGCCGACCAACGCTATCATAGTCAGGTAAGGAACTACCTGAAACTGATCCGGCAAATGGGTTATGACGAGGTTGAAGGTTTCCTTTGGTATGTTGAATTAAATAAAATAGAAGCGGTGAAAGGGTGATATATTTTTGTTATTCGGTAAAAATGAATATTTTTGCAAATTCTTACGATAAATACTCGATTAGATTAAAGAATGAAAGTACATAAAGAAGGAACAGGTCTATTATTAACGCTTTTCACGATATTCTTTGTCGTGGACGTTGCGCTGTATCATACTGTCGGTAGAGGTTGGGTGTTCTATACCACGACTTTCGTCACCACAGTCCTGTTCTTGTTGGTACTTAACTTCTTCCGTAGCCCGTTCCGTCGTTTCCCGTTCGATTCGGAAGGATTGGTGATCGCCCCTGCCGATGGTACGATTGTGGCGATTGAGGAAGTGATGGAGAATGAAATCCTGCACAGGGAATGCTTGCAGATATCCATATTCATGTCCGTTTTTAATGTACATGCCAATTGGTTCCCGGTGAATGGGACTGTCAAGCATGTATCACATCAGAACGGGCGTTTCCGTGCCGCCTACTTGCCGAAGAGCAGCACGGAGAACGAGCGTTCGGCTGTTGTCATTACAACCCGTAACGGGGTGGATGTATTGGCACGCCAGATTGCAGGTGCGTTGGCACGACGTATCGTGACCTATGCCAAAGTCGGTGATAAGTGCCATGTGGACGAACAGATGGGCTTTATCAAGTTTGGTTCGCGTGTAGATGTTTACCTGCCTGTCGGGACGGAAGTCCTGGTCGAAATGGATCAGAAGGTTACCGGTAACCAGACTCCGATAGCCCGTTTGGGAAAATAAGAGAAATAAATGAGCATCAAGAATAGTATACCTAATTTTGTTACCTGCTGCAGCCTGATATCTGGTTGTATCGCTTGCATTATGGCGTTAAGGGGAAACTTGCCGATGGCGACCTTGTGGATTGTCATTGCGGCTGTTTTCGATTTTGGTGACGGTTTTGCCGCCCGTTCCCTGCACGCCTACTCTCCGATGGGGAAAGAATTGGATTCTCTTTCTGATATGGTAAGTTTCGGTGTCGCTCCTGGAATGATCGTTTATTGGTTGTTGGAGCAGGCTTGTATGACGGCTCCTGTTTTGGGAGAGGCGGCAGGCTATGTTCCGTATATGGCTTTGGTGATACCGGTCTTTTCCGGGTTGCGTCTCGCCAAGTTCAATATCGATGAAAGGCAGACGACTTCTTTTATCGGTATGCCTGTCCCGGCCCATGCTCTTTTCTGGGCGTCTATCGGCTATGCGTTCCATTCTGCCGTACCAGTGGACAGCATCGGGTTTATTGCCGGAACGATAGTTGCGGCGATCCTGTTTTCGTCTTTACTAGTATCTGAAGTTCCGATGTTCTCATTGAAAGTAAAGTCGTTGGCATGGAAAGGCAATGAGTTACGCTATATTTTAGTGGCCGGGGCGGTGGTCTTTGTGACTCTCTTTGGTGTTCTGGGCATTGCCGGAACAGTCATTCTCTATATAACCTTGTCTTTTTTTAACAAAAGAAGGTAAACAAGAGTTCGTATCTTTGTGTTTGTGTAATAAACCAACTAAGTGACGGAATATGTTTAAGTTTTTGTTTGTTATGTTCTTCTTCTTTATCCTGCTAGTTTTTCTAATGGGATTCTCTATCTTGCGTACCTTTAAAAATATCCTGTTCGGAAGCGGAAGTAGTGGAAAGAAGGGTGAACAACGCCGTCAAACAAGCGGTTACTCTTCCGACGCGCGCAGTAACAGCTCTGCACGAGAAGAATATGCTTCGCAGGTCTCCCGTAAAAAGATTTTTGCAAAAGATGAGGGGGAGTATGTGGATTATGAGGAAGTGAAATAAGTTGTTCAGCGCTTGCGCTGAAAGAATTTGCGCATTTCTTCGGCGCATTCGTTTTCAAGAACCCCTTTTTTGACTGTCGCTTTTGGATGTAAGGCTTTCGGTGCGTATTGCTGGAAGCCTCTTTTTTCGTCTGTCGCTCCGTAGACGATCTTGCTTAGTTGCGACCATCCGATTGCTCCGGCACACATCACGCATGGTTCCACCGTCACGTAAAGGCTGCATCCGGTCAGATACTTGGCTCCTAAGACGCCGACTGCCGCCGTTATTGCTAACATCTCGGCATGGGCGGTTGGGTCGTTCAGACGTTCCGTCTGGTTGTGGGCGCGGGCTATGATCTGGTTATTACATACGATAACGGCACCGACGGGAACTTCTCCCTCTTCGGCTGCTGAGCAGGCTTCTACTAGTGCCTGCTTCATGAAATATTCGTCGTTGAATGGATCCATCATCTTCTCATTTCGTTTTCATTGAAGAGGGTAGGATAGTCCTCTTCCAGGGTTTTAAGTATGTGGGACAGGATTGTCTCACGGTACCAACGGGATTTGTTGATGATTTTATACCTGGCAAGATAACGTTCCACTGCCTTCTGCTCGTCGTCGTTGAGCATGAAAGTGACCTTGTGCACGCGTGGGTGATTCGGCTGTGGAGATGAATATTTACGTTTCAGTGTCATAGTTTGCAAATGTAAGGGGGAAAGCGCAAATAAAAAAGAAAAACAGTATATTTGTGCAAATTACATGGAATGGCTAAACGGAACGAAACAGGAAAAGACGGTGAGTCGGTTGCACGTGCTTTTCTGGAAAAGCAGGGCTACAAGATTACCCATACGAACTGGCATTGGCATCATTATGAGCTGGACATCGTAGCAGTCAAAGATACCTGGCTGGTTGTGGTAGAGGTGAAAACGCGTTCGGATGATTATCTTTTGGCGCCGGAAGATGCGGTCGATGCTCCTAAAATCCGCCGTATCGTGGCGGCAGCCGATGCGTATGTCCGCTTTTTCAATCTTGAACTACCGGTCCGTTTTGACATCATAACCGTAATTAAAAAAGGAGAGGAGTCTGAAATAGATCATATAGAAGATGCTTTCTATGCTCCTTGCCGCAAATAAAACAAAGAACAGTTATGAATATAGAAGAAGCCAGGGAATATTGCCTGTCGCTGAAGAATGTGACGGAGTGTTTCCCTTTCGATGATGTTTCACTGGTGTTCAAAGTGGAGGGGAAGATGTTTTTGCTCCTGCCTCTGGATGCCGTGGAACCGTGTGTGTCACTGAAATGCAGCACCGATTATGTCGAGGATCTGCGCGAACGATATACGGCAGTGGAAGGTGCTTGGCATTTTAACAAGAAATACTGGAACACCATCTACCTTGACCGGGATATGCCGGACAGCGAGATCAAGCACTGGATCCATCATTCTTATCGCGAGGTGATCGCCAAATTACCGAAGAAAATAAGAGAAGCTTACGAAAATGAATGACAAAAACGAAACTCCGAAGATCATCCGGCTTGTCGAGACAGATTCGACCAATAACTACCTGCGGGAACAAAGTGCAAAAGCCAGGTTGCCGGAAGGTAGCCTCGTCATAGCCGATTTTCAAACAGCCGGAAAGGGGCAGGTCGGAAACTCATGGGAGTCGGAAGCTGGGAAAAATTTGATGTTCAGTATTCTTTTATATCCTGATTTTCTTCCTGCGAACCGACAATTCCTGATTTCCCAGATTGCTTCCCTGAGTGTGAAGGAAACGTTGGAGAAGTACACGGATTCCGTCACGGTAAAATGGCCGAACGATATTTACTGGAAAGATCGTAAGATATGCGGAATGCTGATCGAGAATGATCTGTCCGGGCAGCATCTCTATTGTTCTGTAGTCGGTATCGGGCTTAATATCAACCAGGAAATATTTCGTAGTGATGCCCCCAATCCCGTATCCCTGACTCAGATTACAGGTAAGACGTATGATCGGGAAGATGTATTGGTCTGCTTCCTGCGTATCTTCTTTAACTACTATTTCCTATTATTACAGGAGAAGGAGGAAGAAATCCGAGCTGCCTATATGGCGGCCTTATATCATGGTGACGGTTATTATTTCTATATTGATGAAAACGGCTCTTTCGAAGCCCGTATCCATGCCATCGAGCCGACCGGCCATCTGATCCTCCAATTGCGCGATGGGGAGCGGCGAAGGTATGCCTTCAAGGAGGTAACAACCGTTGTCCCCAGATAAGAGAAAGTATGCAAGACTGAATTCGGTTTGCTGATTGGCATAATTCAGGGCAGTATGTCAAAACTACCTTGTTCCCGCGTCAAGTTCGGGGACAAGTACATTTTGACACACTGTTCTGAATCTTATTATCTTCCTGGTTGGTCTGTCATTGTAAACACCAGGTTCCCGCCATTCATGACATCCTTGTGGCTGATTGTAAGACCTGTGACCGGCTTTCCGTTCAGTTCTACTGATTTGACGTATTTGTTGGTTTTAGACAAACCTTTGGCTTCGACAGTGAATGTTTTGCCTTCGGGGAGAGATAGGGAAATCTTTTCTATTTGAGGAGCTCCTAAAACATATTCCCCGCTGATCGGGTTGACCGGATAGAAGCCCATAGCCGAGAAGATATACCAAGCGGACATCTGGCCGCAGTCGTCGTTACCGCATAGACCGTCCGGTTGGGCCAGGTAGAAACGGTCGAAGACTTCGCGGATCACCTGCTGTGTCTTTTCCGGATGGCCGGCATAGCTGTAGAGGTAAGCTACGTGATGGCTAGGTTCGTTGCCGTGTGCATATTGGCCGATCAGGCCGGTTACGTCGGAAACGAAACCTGTGTTTTCGGCTGTGCTTTCGAGGAAAAACAATGAGTCGAGTTTGGTCACGAAAGCCTCGTTGCCACCCATCAGGTCGATCAGGCCTTGTACGTCGTGCTGTACATGCCAAGTGTACTGCCAAGAATTGCCTTCCGTGAAATCGCCGCCCGAAGAACTGGCGTGTGAGAGCAGGAAGGAATTGAACGGCGTACGCCAGTTGCCTTTGGAATCTTTTCCTCTCATCAGCTTGAGTTCCGGATCGAAGAGGTTCTTATAGAAGGCGGCACGTTTGGAGAAACGTTCGTAATCTTCCGTCTTGCCTAACGCTTTTGCCATCTGGGCTACACAATAGTCGTCGTAAGCACATTCCAAGGTCTTGGATACCGATTCGGTGTCGATAATGTCGAACGGGAAATAACCGTATTTCTCGAATGTTTCCCAGTCGGAGTTAAAATGGCTGACGGTAGCGCTCGCTTTGACTGCCTGGTAAGCCTCTTCTGCATCGAACCCTTTGAATCCTTTCAGGTAAGCATCCACGATCACCGGAATAGCGTGATTACCGATCATGCAGAAGTTTTCTTTTCCCCACAAAGCCCAGATCGGCAGAAAACCCTGTATCTTCTGGTGGTCCAGCATCGTCTGGATCATGGCGTCTACTTTGTCCGGGTTCAGGATCGTATATAGCGGATGAGCGGCGCGGTAGGTATCCCAAAGTGAGAATGTGGAATAGTATTCGCCTGTTGGAGACATATGAATATTGTCGTCGATGCCACGGTACCGTCCGTCGATGTCGGCAATGTTGTTAGGCTGCATCATCAAGTGATACATGGAGGTGTAGAAACTTGTTTTTTCATCTGTCGTACCTGTAACCTGAGCGCGGGAAAGGAGGGCCTGCCACTGGTCGCGTGTGGACTGGTGGACAGCATCGAAATCCCATGCCGGATTTTCTTTTTGCAGGGAAGCGAGAGCTCCATCAATGCTTACACTCGACATGGCGATTTTCACCTGTACGGCTTCTCCCGGTTTCGTGTCGAATTCGAGTATCAGGCGTTTTGCCTTTTCTCCTTTTTCTGTGGGGAGTTCTTCCTTGACCGTATAAGGACGGTCGAATTTGATCACATAGAAATAATGGCGTGTCACCCAAGCACGAGTCTGGTTATGTCCGGTGATCGTCTGGTTGTCCGGCATTTCAAGCTCGGCTTCTAAGACATGTGTCTTCAGCGCATCCTTGCTTCCGACCATACCGCGTTGTAGGTCGACTAGCAGACGTGCCGGCCCTTCGTTGTTGAATTTATAGCGATGGAGAGCTGTGTGGGCAGTAGCCGTAATTTCAGCATCGACACCGTAGTCGGATAAGGTGACTGCATAATAACCCGGTGATGCTTTCTGGGTGGATTTGTCGTATTCGCTTTTATAAGTATTGTCTTTGATATCGCCACAGAACGGGAACAGCAGGATGTCGCCCAAATCCGGACAGCCCGTTCCGTTCAGATGCGTTTGAGCGAAACCTTCGATAAAGTTATCTTCATAATTATATCCCGAACAGTATCTCCAGGAGCCAACTCCGGATTCGGGGCTTGCCTGTATCAGTCCGAACGGTGCACAAGCACCCGGAAACGTGTGTCCGTTGTCCGCATTCCCGATAAAGGGATTAACATACTGGCAATAGTCTTCCTCGACATTGTCTTTTGCTTGGGGTGCAGGGCTGCACGCACTGACCATCCCTAACAGAGACAGTCCGATCACAAGGTCTTTCATGAATTAGAATTTTATATTTGCAATTAAACTTCGTTATTCCTTTTTTCCGTCTTTCATCTTGTCCCGAATCTTCAGTCGTTTGATCTGCAGGAAACGCAATAGGCCGATAACAAGAACAGTCGCCGCGATTACCCCGAAATACTGTACATAATCAGGATTGGCTTGTTTGCCAGGCCAACCGATTATGCTCATAACGATCAGGTAAATCAATAGAACAGCAGTTGTTATGTTTACTTTCTTCATTGGATTTCTCGTATTTGAATGCAAACTTAGAGAAAAAATATGATTTATGTTTGTCTTTGTTCCTATTTAACGGATAAATGCTGGAAAATCCTACAAGAAAGGTGGACAAGCCGGATTTATGTATATCTTTATCGGCGATTTGATTCTATATGTATGAAAGGCGGATCCGAGATATATTCTTTTAATCAGTTGTTTACTGACTATAAAGGTCGTTTTGTTCATTTTGCCAACACCTATGTAGGCGACAGTATGGTTGCGGAAGATATTGCGATCGAAAGCCTGATGTATTATTGGGAAAATAGGGGAAAACTTGCACCTGACTCGAATGTTCCGGCCTATATTCTAACCGTCATCAAGCACAAATGCCTGAATTATTTGCAACGTTTGCGTACTCGAGAAGAGATAGTCGAGTATTTGAAGGATTGTGACACTTGGGAACTGAACCTGCGCATCGCTACCCTCGAAGCTTGTAATCCTGAAAAGCTGTTTACTGACGAGTTGCAGTCGCTTGTCGACAAGGCGTTGGAAACATTACCCGAACAGACACGCGAAATCTTTGTTCGCAGCCGCTACAACAACCAAAGCCATAAGGAGATTGCGGTAGCCTTGGGTATCTCGACGAAAACGGTGGAGTTCCATATTACCAAGGCTTTAAAAGTCTTGCGTGTAGCTTTAAAAGATTATTTCCCTTTACTGGCTTTCCTGCCAAAATTCTTTTGCTGATACTTGCCTGTCAACAATTGTCGGCAAGTCTGCTGACGGTTGTCGACAAAAGTCCGACTGGCGTGAAAAATTTTCGATATCTGGCGATAAATAAGAAAAAATGACGGGTAAATTCCAAGTGCATGGTGTCTGGTTGAAACTTTTTCTTCAAAAAATCCCTTTTCCGTTAGGGATATTTCCTGCTTATTTGCTTTATAAACAGAAACGGAAAAAATGGAAAAAGAAACTTGAGTTCAACTTATAAATGCAACTTTTTGGGTGCGGATAATAAGCAATAA
>ENA-ORTT01000928-ORTT01000928.1-human-gut-metagenome-genome-assembly--contig:-NODE-928-length-33200-cov-3.075728_pt1 | contig 33200 bp, 20 predicted proteins | sample MGYA00242074_ERZ509197 | MGnify/ENA primary metagenome ERZ509197 (study PRJEB26280, sample SAMEA2338789) | human gut metagenome | biome: human gut; feature: human-associated habitat; material: faeces...
TAAGTGATGCGCTGCTGGCTTTAGTAGATAATAAGCGGCTTGGATTGGTTCAGGGTGTCAGCCTGTCTGTTCTTCCGGAAGAAGAGCAGGGTATGGTTTATGATGCTATTTGCCGGTATGGAAAGAAAATATCGACCATACAGGCAAATGGGATAAAGAAATTCAGTTTGGAGGGGAAATTAGATGCTGACAGATTGGAAGAGTATCTTTTTTCGGTTCCCAAGCAGAAAAAGAAAAAAGAAATTACTCTGAGAAATGAACGACTATCAGAGTATTTTGAGGAAGAAACCACAGAAGAGGAAATGATGAAAATCATTTTAGAGTTATTGGATGAATGGAAACAAAAGAGAGGAGGCGGACAAAATGAATAAGATTATTTTACTGGGAAATGTGACGAGAAATCCCAAAACTACAAGAAAGAAAAGTGAGGATGGAACGGACATTGTTATTACCAAATTTGATCTCGCGGTAAATCGAAAGACAAAGCAGAAGTCAAATGCGGAGGCGGATTTCTTTCATTGCACCTCATTTGGAAAGCAGGCTGAATTTGTCGAGAAATATTTTCACAGCGGCTCTCGTGTATTGGTTATTGGACGGGTACAGAACAATAATTATACAACCAAAGAGGGAAGCAAGGTTTATGGATTCAGTATCATTACAGAGGAGGTTGAGTTCGCACAGAAGAAAAGTGCGGAGAAACCGGCAAATAAAGACAGTGATTTTTCATCCGTTTCAGATGAGGATCAACCATTCGATGGCAGGTAGGTGATATCATGGCAGAGGGTTTCTTCCGAAGCAAAAAAGGATTTACAGTCGTTCAAAATGAGATAACCAGAGATGTGGATATTTCTTTGAAAGCAAAAGGATTGTATCTGGTCATACAGGCATATATCTCCATGCCGGATAAGAAATGGACAAAAGAAGATTTTATGCGTCTGGCGAAAGAAGGAAAAAAGGCTTTTGACAGTGCATGGAAAGAATTAAAAGATTTTGGATACTTGAAAGTTCATTTCATGCCTGATAATGGTGTATGGCGGGCTGAGTATGAGTTGTTAGATGAACCAGATTTGGGACCACATACATTATATCATAGCTGCGATGGAACGGTTTCCAGTAACAACCTGACACGAGCAGAAAAGAAGCGGCAGGCGGATTTATCTGTAGAAGAGAATAAACAGGTTTCGCTTGAAAATATCAGTGCTCCAACGGCAGAAAAAGAAGAAAATCACCGTTACACCCCTTTTGGTACTAACGGTAAAGATGACCGTTACCCCCTTTACGGTAGTAACGCTAACGGTAGCAACGGTAACGGTAATAACGGTTACGGTACCAACGCAAATGGGGGTAACAATAATAAAGACTATAATATAAAACCTGATATAAAGACTGATCTATCAAATCAATATCCAGATCAAGATGTTGATGCGATGGAAGAGAAATATTCGATGAAGTTCATAGAGCAGCATTATGAACTGGAACCGAAGTATGTTTCTGCTCCGCAGGAAAAATCCATTAATACAGTTAAGGATGTGCTGTATGATGTTCTGAATACCCAGAAACCGGTGCTGCGGGTAATGGGCGAGGACAAACCGGCTTCAGTTGTGAAATCAAGGCTTTTGAAATTGGATCGGATGGATATTGATTATGCCATTGAACAATATCAAAAACAGGTGACCAAAGTTCATAACCATAAGGCATATATGCTGACCGTGCTTTATCAGGCAAAATCGCAGGCGGAACTGGATATCAGTAACCGTGTTATGTATGATTTTTATGGAGCAGGCAGAAAAGTTAATGGCACAGGAGGTGGAGCGGATGGATAAAAAGAGTGAGCATGTCAGAATTCCAGTATTACTTCGGATTAATAATCCGAGGCATCAATTCGTTTATAACATTTTGGAAAATGTGGAGAACAGAAGTGCCTACATACGAGAGGCTGTGATTTACTATTACAAACACCATGGCATATCGGCGGAGGAAGATGACATTCTGGAGGACATCCGGAAGGTAGTACAAGAGTGCAACAACCAGCTTTTAAATGAATTGGACAAGCGAATGGAAAGTAAGAATTCCATTGATTACAAAAAACTCAAAAATATGTTTTAACGAACAGGTAAATACAGTATAATAAAAATTGCCAGGAATGACTGGCGTACAGTGAAAGGCGTGTGATTGATATGAAAAAGATGGTAAGAGCATTGATTTTGGTTATTGTATGTGTGATGATGACAGCACCGGGAACGGAAATTCAGGCGAAGACGAAGAAAATTTCACTGGTTCTGAATGGCAGAAAACAGAGAACAGTAACCATTTCTAACTCGGATAAAAAATCCGAGATGAAGATCAAGGTTTCAAAGAAATCTGTGGTGAAGGTGAAGCGGATTAAAAAGTCCAAAAAAATCCGGTTTACGGCGAAGAAGAAAGGGACGGCAAAGGTTACGGTTTGTTGGAAGAATAAGAAGAGGAAAAAGAAAACAAGTGTTTACTTGGTTAAAGTTTCTGAAAAGCAGAATAAAGCAACAAAGAAAACTCTTACAGCCAAAGAGAATGCCATGCGGGTATTCCGAAAGCAGAATGAGTATAGAACCGCCGCAGGTGTCGGAAAACTGGAGTGGTCAGATGAATTGTATGATTTTCTTATCTATCGCATGAATAAAAGTGGATATGACGAGCATAAGAATCTGAATGCAGATACCAGAGATTATTTCGGTCTTTATGCTGTCTATAAAAGACTGTTATTTGCAGAAAATATGCTTACCAGTGGCAGTGATTCTCCCACAGAAGTGATGAGGCGCTGGACAAAAAGTAAGGGACATAAGAGAAACTATCTGGATGCAAATCATAAATGTGGAGCAATTGCAAAAGTGAGTACCATGTGGTTTGCTATTTTCTGGGATGGAGAGAAAAGTGATTTTATGAACTGGCGGGATTACAAACTGAAAATGTATTCTGTAAAGCGGTTTGATACAAGCACAAATAGCTTTTTGCAAAACTGCAAGATTGCTTATTATGATGTGGCGGACAAAAAGAATCGTTTTTCTACGACGATTGGTGAAACAAAGTACAAAAATATAGTACTTGAAGTTGGAAAAACGTATCGTTTTTATGAGACGGCAATGGATGGCAACTACCAAAAAGCAAATCCGGTCAGTGTAACAGTAGAAGAAAATGCTTCGGGAGAAATCATTCTTTCGAATTAAGAATAAATCGATACAAGTAAATATTTTTTGAGAAAAGTCTTTTAGTAAAACTAGAAGGCTTTTTTCTTTTGCCAGGAAGGAGGCGATGAAAATGGGAAGAGCACCACCAGAGAGGAGCAGAAAAAACAATCATAATAAAAGATCAGGAGAGGAAAAATGAAGATAAAAATCAGAACAAAACGAATCATAGCAGGAATGCTGGCACTGTTTATGCTATTTGGTTCCATACCATTTAACAGTATATCAGTACAGGCGGCGACAGGAAATGTAAAGGTGGATTCTCTTGGAAAAAAAGGTAGTGTCAGTTATGGCTCAAAGACCAAGAGTGGTACATGGTTTCAAATGAAAGTGGCTGGAAAAAGGGCTTTTTGTCTTAGCCTTGGAAAAACATGTCATACAGGGAATACCTATGAGAGTACAGAAACCTATAAGTGGGATCAGAATACCGGTGGAGAGAGACATGGTTACTATGCCAAGATAATTCGCTGGTATGTGAATGACAAGAAGCGAAGCAAAAAAGCTTTTATCATGAGTCAGGCATTGATGTGGTCTGTTTCTGAAGACCGCACATCGGAGACGCAGTTAAAAGATGTAATAAAGCAGGTAAAGAGTAATACCGGTTATTGGAACGATAAAATGGTGGACAGTTTATATGATTCCATTTTTAAACCAAGTGGTAGCTGGACAGCAGAAGCAACCTACTGGAAAAAGCAGGGCAGTAATAAATCCTATCAGACACTTATTACAGTAGATGCGGATGAAACAACGCATGATTACTCACCGAAGTATGTCAGCAAGGATGAGTATTACCGCCAGCGAATTACGATCAAAAAAGTAGATGAAGATGGAAAAGGGCTTCCCGGAATTCAGTTTACTTTGGATGCAAAAAACATTGATGAATTGTATTCCTTTGAAGTGACAGACCGTGATGGAACAGATTTAGGTACTGCCGACACGAATAATGACACAGAATTCTCCATAACAGGATATACTAGAAATTCCGGTAGAATTGCATGGAGAATGACCTACTATATTTATACAGAAGAGTATGCTTATTATCCGGATGACGAGCTAAAGAAGATGTCAGCAGAAGAGAAAAAAGCAGCGAAGAGAGTTTTAACGGATGATTATGAACTGGATGAGGGCGTTGATTTTGGAAAGAATATGACAAAAGCAGAAGCCGAGAAGCTGATGAACGATGACCTAAATGCCATCAAAGAATCCATTTCCAACGGTTACACGCTTACCGAGAACGGTACAGGAGAAAATAAAAATATTGTTCTTGATCCGGTTTATGCGAAAGGTGTTGATATCACACTTGGTAAAAATGACAGCTGGTATCGTAATGCAGATGGCAGCTGGCCGGACATGCAGGTTGAAATTCATTCGGATTACGAAAAGGCATATCAGGCAGGTGTGACAAACAAGTATAAGAAAGCAAGTATCCGCATTGAAAAGTATGATGGGTATTCTGCGGATGGTAATGCCCATGGAGAGGCAGACCTTGACGGAGCCAAATTTCAGCTTTATGCAGATGCAGCATGTCAGACGAAAGCAACCGTATATGATGCTTCCGGTAATGCAAAAACTGCAGGAGAGTATACCATCAAAGATAAGAAATGCACCACCGATTATCTGAGAAGCGGTGTGAAATATTATCTGAAGGAAACGGCTGCACCGAAAGGATATGAGCTTAGTGATGTGGTAAAAGAAATCCAGGTGGATGCTTCTGCTGAAGCAAATGAATTTACGATAGAGTTGAAAACAGAAAAATATCCTAATACACCGATTCTTGGAAAAGTTGCTATTCAAAAGTATTATTCGGATGTGGATACCGGATTGCTTGAGCCTGAGGCAAATACTACGTTCCAGGTGTATTTGAAAAATAAAGGAAGTTATGCTCAGTGTACGGACTATGAACGTGCGACAATCAAGACTGACCGTAATGGTTATGCCGTAACAGGAAATCTGTATTATGGAACATATGTTGTACATCAGGTGGATTCCGGCGATGTAGATGCCATCCATGTGAATGATTTTGAAGTCGCGGTAACAGAGAATGGAAAAGTGTATACCTATCCCCTCAATAACAAATTGTTCAAAGCCTATCTGAAAATATTGAAAAAAGATAAACAGACAGAAAAGCAGGTGTTGAAGCCGGGAACTGCTTATCAGATTTACAAGGTAACAAAGGATGGCGAGGAACTGGTTAAACAAAGTTACAGCAATGGAAACCAGATGAAAACCATAGATACCTTTATAACGGATGAATCCGGCGAGATTATGACGGTGAAGCCACTCCGCTCTGCAAGGTATCGTATTTATGAGGTGGATTCTGCAAATGGACTTCATATCACAGAAAAGTTTATTGAAGTTGTAATTAACAGCAAGGCAGACAATTACGAATCTTATGTTGATGAAGACGGCAATACACATGCGGTTATCACCGTAACTTATACAAACGAAGAAACATACGGAAAACTCTCTGTTTCCAAAACCGGTGAGATGCTGACGGGATGGGATAAAGATAAGAAAGAGTTTGTCTATGAGAATAAAACTTTGAAAGGTGCCAAGTTTGAAATCTATGCAGATGGTGATATTGCCACACAAGATAATCAGAGAGATACATGGTTTCGAGACGGGGATAAGGTTGCCACAATCATCACCGGAGACAAGGTAGAGTTCACATCGGATTGTAAAGGAATCTGTAATTATTCGGTAGATGATAAAGAGGTTGTGCATCTTACGCTTCCTTTGGGAAAATACAAAGTAAAAGAAGTAAAAACATTGTATGGCTATGTGTTTCCGGAAAAGAATGAATGGAATCTGGAGTTTACATGGAAAAATGGAATGAATGAATTTGTTCTCAATTCCACTTCCGATACCAATGATAAAGGTGAGTTGAATCTGCATAATAAGCTGGCGCGACCACAGATACAGTTGTTGAAAGAAGATGCGGACACGAAGCAGCCAATCCGTGGTGCTGTATTTGGTTTGTATACGAAACATGATATTTTCAATGTGGATGGCGAGAAAATTGTAGATGCAGGAACAGAGCTTACCACGCTTACGACAGGGGCAGATGGTTCTTTTATTTCGGATATGATGCTGCCGCTTATGGATGAAGCCGCTACAGAGAGTGGCAGTGCAGAAAGTGTGAGTGGTTCTGCCGTATCAGTTGAAGAGGGTTCCCAGAAAAATGCGAGAACGAAAACGCTTAATTCAGGAGAATACTATCTGAAGGAATTGTCTGTTTCAGACAGTTATTATCTGGATCAGACAGAGATACCGGTAAAACTGACTTATAAGGATGAAAAAACTCCGGTTATTTATGCACAATGTATAAAATCCAATAAGCAGACAACCAATGAGATTGACAAGGTATCGGTAGCCGATTCCAAAGAACTTGCAGGCTGCAATCTAAGGATTACAGATGGGGAAGGAAAGGAGATTATTTCATGGACTTCTGGCAATAGGGACTCGGTGAAAGTATCGGTAACACCAAGAGATGGTTATCAGAATTTGAAGTATTCTTTTGACGAAAACGGAAACCTTCATGTGGGTGGACTTTTCCATGATAAGGAATACACGTTGACAGAAACAAAGCCAGCCGATGGTTACGTGACTGCGGAAGCTATTACCTATATACTTAAGCAGAAAGTGGCAGAGGACGGAACGGTGACTTCTGTGGTAAACATCAAACAAAAGGATGGTACATATCTGGAGCAGGAAGACGACAAGACGGTTATGAAAGATGGCCAGACACATATCCAGCTTTTGAAACTCGACAAAAAGACTGGACAGGCTCTTGGTGGTGCTAAATTTGTTGTTATGGATTCCCAAGGGAATGAAGTGATGAAATTTGTTACCAAAGATGATGCGTATGACATCACGGGAAAACTGGTCGTTGGGGAAACCTATACGTTCAAGGAAACTTCAGCACCTTTAGGCTATCGTCTTGCTAAGCCTGTAAAGGTAACGATTAAAGATACCGGTGATGTGCAGAAGGTTACCGTAAAGGATGAACCGATTCCGGATGTCCCAGAGACACCACAGACTGGTGGAATGATGCCGATTATTCCGATGGCGGCAGGATTGACTATGGTATTTGGTGTTGCGATGATGATATGGAAGAAAAGGATTTTGGTGAAGGAATAACGTTTTTTGTGGAAACATAAGGGAATTTTTGGTATAATTACAATGCAGGGAATAATTTTCATTGTTCCCTGCAATTAAAAAACCTATTGTATTTAGAAGAGAAATAGATTTTTTGATATTTTAGTAAAATGAGAGGAGTGCAGATAAAATGAATGGAGAAGAATTAAAGGGTGTAATTGAAGAATATTTGAGAGATTCTAAGGCAGAGTATGCTGTAATGATAGATGGAGATTGGGGGTCAGGAAAAACATATTTTTTGACACATTCTTTGACGGATATAATTGAAAAGCTTGATGAAGAAAATGACGAACAAAGAAGGTATGCATATGTTTCTTTATATGGAGTAAAATCTACTAGCGAGGTATCTAAAGAAATAATGTTTCAGTATCTAGGCAATAAGAAATCAAATAAATTTAAAGTAGCAAGTAATATTCTTACTGCATCATTAGGGGCATTTAATATTGATTTCACTAAGGTGGAGGAGATATTACAAATGAATATAAGTAACTGGATAATTTGTTTTGATGATTTAGAAAGATGTTGCTTCTCAATTAATGAGATGCTTGGATATATAAATCAATTGGTCGAACATAACAATTGTAAAGTGATTGTATTAGCTAACGAAAAGGAGATTGGGAAAATAACATTAAACAGCAATTTAGAAAGTAAATATCAAGTTGTACTGTCTGGTAGAAAATATGAATTTGAAAAAAAAGATTGTGCACAAACAAGCGAACCCAATGAAGAAATTGACATGAAAACGCTGAAAAAGGAAACAGAAAATCTTTTTAATGAAGATATTTTGTATGGCTCAATAAAGGAAAAGGTAATTGGATTAAAGATTAATTATGAGCCACAGATGGTAGAAGTTTATGATTCCATTATTTCAGATTTTGTTAAGGACTCAGATTTTGTTAAGGACTCTGGTTTTTATGAGTATTTAAAGAAAAATAGAGCGAGAATCTTGAATTATTTTAAGGAGGAAAATTGCAATAATTTACGGACTCTTATTAGTGTGTTAAAGAGTATAAAAAAAGTTTATGAAGAAATGGTTAAAGATAGTTATAATACAGATCCGTACTTTGAGCGGATAATGAATGAGTTTGTTAAATATATTGCACTATTCACTATATATTATAAAAAGGGTGGAAATAAAAAAGATCTGCATCTGACTACAGAAATCGGTCATGTACGATTAGGACAAAATATTTATAGTCAGACAAGAGCGTTTAAATTTTTGGAGAAGTATTGTGTTTCATTAAACTTTTCAAAAGATGAATTTACTCGAACTGTTGTGTTGCTACGTAAAGAATACGATGAGGAAGAGAAAAGAAAGAAAAAAGCTAGACTGGGTATGGCAGTGGCATATGAAAAGTTAAGGGACTGGTGGGAAAAAGAGGATGAAGACGTTAAAAAATTAATACAGAGTCTTAGAGAAGAAGTTAAAGATGATAAATATCCATACGAAAGTTATCAGGGAATTATCGGTCAATTGCTTGAATTGAAAAGCCATGGCTATGAGGTGGGAGATATGGATGAGTTAGTTGAAACGATGAATCAGAATATAAGCAAATCTGATGAGCCGGTGGATATTGATCGCCAGAGTTTTTCGTTTGAACGAGGAACGGATTCTCAACAAGAATATGATAAGTATGTCAATAAACTAAAATTGAAAGTTGATAATATAAATCATAGTATTAAATCGGATGAATTATCAAAGTGTTTAAATGATGATGATTGGAGTGAAAAATTATTAAAATATTGTGATAAACATTACAATGATTTTTTCCTTAGATACAGTTTTATTGATTTGTTGGATTTGGATGAGTTATATAAAAAAATGGAAGTTGCTAAGGTCAAGGAATTATGGTCGATTAGAGATATGTTTGATGTTGTATATCATGTATCTAATATAAATGAGTTTTTTGTGAACGATTTAGAAAAAATAAAAGATTTTAAGGACCGAGTAAATGAAACATCTTATAATGGAATAAATAAAGAACTGGCAAGAAAGGCATTGGTACGGTACCTTGATGATGTGATTAGTCGCTTACAAAAAAATATTATTGTCCATAGAGGCTAATAAATTATTAAATCCTATTTTTATTTAAAAATAATGGTAGTGATATAAGATTTGTGAAGGTAACAATTAAGGATGCCAGTGTAATTATTTATATAGATTTTGTAATAGTATTCGGGTGAAAACGAAGGGGAGGATATATGTGCTACAGACAAAAGAGAGTTTGATAAAAACAATTAAAGCAATGGATCCACGGAAAATAGTGTTTTGGTTAGGAGCAGGTGTAGATTACAATTATCCAACGGGATTACCATTAGCTAAATCTTTAATGGAAAGTCTTTTGCAGTATTCTTGTGGAGATTATTATGAGAATTTAAAACAGCATATCGAAAGAAATTTTCAAAATGGAATCCCAAGAATGGAAACAATTATTTCTGAAATCAAGCTGTTTGAAAGCGAATTAAAACGACCTACAAATATTTTACAGGGTTTTTCGGCGTTTTTAGAAGCACCGCCTAACTATTGTCATTTTGTGCTGGCTGAATATTTAAGAAGTGGAGCTAATATTGTTTCCATGAACTATGGAAACCAAATTCAGAAAGCATATAATTCTTTATATAGTACTCAGTCAAGTGATATGTCTGAATTTAGTGAGAAATTTAATATGTATATTTGGTCGACCAAGCAGTCAGAAGGAAACATTTATTACCCTCATGGCGATGCCTATCATTTAGATAACATAGGAATTTCTCTGAATGAAATAAAAAATTCGCTTTCTGATGGATTTTGCAATAAAATTGCAGAATGGATATACGAAGGTTATTGCTTTATATTTGCAGGATACAGTTGTTCTGATAATTTTGATGTGAATCCTTTATTTAGAAAAATTGATAAGGGGAGTAATTCAAGTGCTATTATATTAAATCATGTCAATGAAGTTTCACAAGAGAAAATTCAACAAACTGATTTTAATAGAAGAGAATTCAATGAAATATTTGCACCATTTGAAAAAAATTATGTATTGCATGCGGTTACTGATCAAGTGTTTTGTGATATTGCTATTACAAATAAGCTAAAGCATAAAAATTTTAATACATACGATTGGAAAAATGAATTTTTCAAATATGCTTTAAAGGGAAATAATGAAAAATCTCAAAAATATCTTGCAATTGGAATATGTCAGGTCTTAGATATTGCTGATAGTACAATTGCAAAGAAGGCACATTTTAAAAAATCTGACAATCAATTTTTTAAGCGTAACTGGTATATTAATTATCATTTATTTCGAAATGCTGATGGGATAAATGTAATAAAGTATATTTCCAGAATGAAGCCTAACAAAGATTTATTGGCATTATCGGATATTTTCTCTAAATTTGGGCTTTGGAATTTTGCTGCGAAAGCAATGAGAAAATCTCCCCAAACTATATTAGATGAATTAGAATATATAAAATTAAACAAACAAACGGAGAAAAATATAATTGATTGGGATATATCAACACCCCTAAATAGATATGCGGATTGGTTTATAATGTCTCTGTTTTGTTTTCCATTGCGATATAAATATTACTTAGAAAAACATATGGAGGATGCTAAAACGCTTATGAATTGTAATGACATTATTATAAACATGGGAAATGATGTTGTCAAAGATGTAAGGCAGCAATATACTGCTATGCGCTATTTGGGAATTTTAGGCATGTTATTTGATAATCAATATGAAGTGGCAATGACTCACTTAAAAGAAGCGTCATATCAATATGATTCTGCGAGTATGAATAGTGGAGTAACGACTTGTAAACTGTTTATGTGCTTGGTGGAAATTGATAAATGCAGAAAAGAAAAAGTAGGTATTAATTTGAGAGAAAAAGTGGAAGTGCTTCTTAATGACATAGTTCAAAGCGCTTGGAATAATCGAAGAAATAGATTATTAAAATATATTATTATGTTATATGTAAAAGTGTACGAGAAAAAATTTAGATGAATCGAAAACTGTGGAGGTGACGTGTTATGACATTTAAAGAAAAAATTATTGTAGCGGAAAAAAATAATATTTTTATTCCATCTGATTTGGCTGGTAATCAAAATATTGTTGGAATATATAAAATTTTTGGAAAAAAGAATGGAAGACGTAAATGTCTGTATATCGGGAAATCAGCTAATATTGCAAATAGATTGCTAGGTTCAGGACGAGGTCATATTCATATGTATTTAAATAATAATCTCTCAAGATTAGTTCCCCGCATAATTAATAAATATATAAAAGCTGGATATAAAATCGAAATAAAAATTACTCCAGTCGACTATTCAGACACCTCTTTCTCAAGGGCAGCTCATAGACTTGCCCTAGCAGAAATTAGTGAAATAGTTAAGTACCAAAAAAAAGGACAGTGTTTGGAACAAATGCCTGAAGGTGTTGGTGAGAATGAAGAAAAATTTTGGAACAATAATTATAAAATAGAAAAAATAAGGTCCGATTCATAGAATCAAAGGTAGAGTAAAAGGAGCAATTATGAACCAACTAAATAACATTTTGACCCCAAAGGGAAGAAAGGTATTTTCAGGAAGAATACTTTTCTTCTCTTTTTTTATTTTAGCAGTCATTGCTTTGGCTCTGGGACTTTGGTTGAAAAGAACCATGGATCAGGAGATAAAGCAGGACAACATAGAAAAAGAGATTACCACGGAGAAAGAAAAGGGCGGTGTACGGAACCTCCACAAAAAGTACAAAGATATGATCGGGTGGCTAGAAATCAAAGGCACCGGCTTTTCTTATCCGGTTATGCAGACAGGCATCAAAGGTCATCACGAAGGTGACTGGCAGTATTATCTTCACCGGGATGTACATGGTGATTACAGCTTTTATGGGACACCGTTTTTAGATGTCCGTTGTAAGACAGACAGTGACAATCTTATCATTTACGGTCACAACATCAATGGGAGACGGTACTTTGGCTATCTGCAAAATTTCCGTGAGGAAACATTTTTTAAGGAACATCCCGTGTTTTCGTTTACTCCGGTAGAGGGAAAGGAGCAGGACTATCATATCGTTTCGATATTGGAAACGGACAAATATGCAGATTACTATTCTTTTACGGATTACGGAAACGAAGAGGATTATTACGGGATGGTAGAAAAAATCCTAAGTCACAGCAAGTTTCAGAGTGAAGCGGCAAAGAAGATGAAAAAGGAAATGGATGAAAGTAGTGCTGAGGCATTCTTTCGGAAATATAAGTTTGTAACGCTTTCTACTTGCCGGACAATGGATGGAAGGGATAAGCGGCTCATGGTAATCGGCTGCAGGAAACGATAACAAAAAGCAAGGAGGACAACAATGCATAAGGAATTAGAGGTTATGAAACCCCGTTGCAATGGATTATGGAAACGGGGTGCAGGAACGACAGCATTGATCTATTTTTGGATACTGACAAATGTGCCGGTTGTAGCACTGGCGAAAAGTGAAAAAGGAAAAAGTGATGCAACAGATACCGGAGTGACGGAAGTTACGGACGGCATCAATGTAATCAAGGACTTGGTTCTTGGCTGTGTTGGTGGAGTGGGTGTGATTTTTCTTGCCTGGGGGTTATTAGACTTTGGTACCGGGTATTCGGCACATGATACGACACAGCAAAGTCAGGCAATCAAAAAGGTTATCGGTGGTCTGGTTATGATTGCAGTTCCGGCAATTTTGAAACTACTGGGCGTTTCGTAATGAAGACTTGGAATCCTGAAAGGAGGTGATGACGGTGGGATTGTGGGATTCTGTAACAGGATTTTTCTCAGATTTAGGAGATTTCTTTAGCGGTAAAGACTTTTTTGAAGCTGCCGGGTACGCATGGAATGACATGATGAAACTGGCAGCTGATGTTTTGACGAAAAATCCCTCTTCCGGCACATACAAGGATGTCTGGGAAAATATATCAACGATCTATACCACCTTAAATGTAGTTGCAGTTTCCTTGCTCTGCATTTTTTTCTTATATGGATTTTGCAGGGACAGCTGTGATTTACATGCAGATCTGACATTTGAACGAACGATAAAAATGTTCATTCGGTTGATTATAACCTCAAATGTAATGAGCATGGCGCTAAGTTATATGCCGAAGTTTTTTACATGGGGCAAGAACCTGACCTCCGCAATTTTGGGAGAAAACAAACTGTCGATGATTTATGATTTTGATGGTGCAAAGGTGTATGAAAATATATCCAGTGCCGACTTTGGAACGATGACCGCTTTTTTGACGAGTATCCTGTTTTTCTTATTTACCGTGGTGTGTGGATTTATCGTGGTGCTGACGGTGTTAAATCGTATTCTGAAGATTTACATGATCGCTCCGTTTGCAGGTGTGGCATTGTCTACCCTTGCAGCCGGCGGTCAGACGGCAAATGTGGGTTATTCCTATATACGCACCTTTTTCGGATATGTGTTTTCTGCGTTGCTCATTGCGGTAGTGATTGTTATCAGTGCCAGTTTTATCAATACCGTTGCAATCGACACGAATAATGCAATCATACGGCTGTTGGAGTATTGCTTGAAGATGGGTGTCATTTCATCCTCGGTAAAGATGTCGGACAGCGTTATGCAGAAAGCATTTAATCTATAGAAATGGAGGAAATCAATGACAAAAACAATCAATCCGGATGTGGCTGCCTTTAAGGATGATTTTTTCAAGGGATTGTCTTTCAGGGAGTGCGTATTCGGAGGAAGTGCATTATTTACAGGAGTGGGAGGAATCCTGCTTCTGCATTTTTACTTTGATGTAGGGATCAATACAGCCATTACACTGTGTATGCCGGTGATCGGTATCATTGGACTGTGTGGATTTTACCAAAAAAACGGATTGACATTGGCTCAGCTTGTGAGAAGGAGTATAAAGCTCATGTTCCAAAAGCCCTATGTCTATGAAACAAGAAATCAGTGAAAGGAATTGGAGGTACAGACAAATGGAAGCAGAAAAAAACGAAGAAAGAAATGATGAGAAGATGAGGATGGATATTGAAAGGAATACAGACAGTGAAAAAAGGCTGATGGGGTACATAACCGCCATTGCAGAAAGCCGGGATCAGTAACATCAGCGTTTGGACATTATGTCCAAACCAAAGCAGGTGCAGGAGGAAAAAGGAATGACGAAATATGTAAAAATCTCTGTATTAGCACGAGAGACAGCAAAGAAAGTCTGTCGTGGCAGAGAGCAGTGGATTCGATACCTTGATGTTGCGTCAAGGTTATATAAGTATCCCTTTGAGGACCAGCTACTCATCTATGCACAGCGACCGGACGCAACCGCCTGTGCCTCGCTTGAAATGTGGAATGAGAGGATGTTTTGCTGGGTAAACCGGGGAGCAAAAGGAATTGCCCTTATTGATGGGGAAAGTGAAAGACCAAAACTTCGATATGTCTTTGATGTGTCCGATGTTCATAAGGCAAGACGGATTGGCAAAGATCCGTTTATCTGGCATTTGAGGGAAGAGCATAAAGAAGTGGTTCTTGCCGAACTGGAGCACATTTATGGCAGTACCAATGATGCCCTTCCTTTTGAAAACCGTATTTATGAGATTGCCGAAAGAATAGCGGAAGATTTTTATGAGGAAGCGGTCGATGAGGTGATTGATGAAGCGGCAAACAGTTTTCTGGAAGATTTGGATGGGGATGCAGTTGCTGTCCGGTTCCGGGAAATGCTGGTACAAAGTGTAAGTTATACCATTTTGAAGCGATGCGGATGTGATATGACGGAGTTTGCCGATGATTTCACCTTTGATTACATCCATGAGTTTAATACACTCAGAACCTTATCGGTGCTTGGCAGTACCACTTCGGAGTTATGTGAACCGGTGCTGATCCGGATTGGCAGAACGATTGCAAGGTATGACAGGGCGTTATTGCAAAATAGAAGATATATAGGAAATCATAATCATACAGAAAGGGCGGTGGCAGGGCATGAATCTGACATACGAAAGGAACGGAGACTATCGGATTCCGAATCTGATACCTTCGGAGCAGGAAGGAACGTTGCTGACGAAATACGGAGTGTTGCGGAAGAATTATCTGAAAAACCACAGGAGGGGGATTTACACGGGACTTCTTCTGAGCGAAGAACTGATGACACACTGCATGGAGATACAGGAACAGGCAGAGGAGAGGTTCGAGGTGTTGACACAGAAGTTGACGAAGAACCAGACCATGACGGAGGAACTGAAACAGAACGATCCGCTGCAATGGACGAAAGAGATGAACCGGATCTATCAGCAGGCGGAGGAGATTGTTCTGAAGGAACTGGTTTATCAGTAGCAGAGTTAGAGCAGTATGAACCGCCTGCAGACAGTCCCTATCGACAGATGGATTTATTTTCTCTTATGTCGGAGCAGGTGGGAAATATTGCAATGGCACAGGCAGAAATGCCATCGGACAGATTCCTTTTCGGTGCGATAACTGTAGAGCAGATCGAGGAGATTCTTCGCACCGGCGGTGGAAAGGAAAACAGCCGGAAACGAATTTATCATAAGTATCAAACCGGAAAAACACCGGAAGAAATGGCGGATTTTCTTCAGAAAGAATACGGAGAAACCGGCAAAGGATTTCAACTTGGAGGGGAACAAATTTCAGTCTGGTTTAATAAGGATGGAATGTATGCGGCACATGGCACTTCTGCTTTTGAGCACACGGAGTTACATCTTTCCTGGAGTGCTGTGGAGTCTGTAATCCGTGGACAGATCGAAGCAGGTAGTTACATTGACAGCAACGAAGCATATCTGGCTGAACAGTTTGTAAGAAACGAGTTAGCCGATATGTTTTTCTTTTATTTCCGGGATTCGGTTGGAACATTTCCGGAAGAACTGGGAATCAGTGGATATAATTATCCGGGGGAACATGAATATATTGTCGATATGTTAGCCAAAGAGGATGAAGTCCGAAAGGTGATTGCACAAATGGACAGAACCATTCAAAGAGTAGAAAAAGGCGAACTGGAGTACCGATTCCGGTTAGCAAAAGATCCACAGGAGCTGCGGGATGACCTTGCTGATCTTTTGAATGAAAGAGTTGAGTTCCCGTTACCGGAAGAAGTAAAGGTTGTCATGGAAGAGTTTATAACCGCAGATGAAATTGATCATACTTTGTCAAAAGGTTCCGGCTTTGTTCATGGCAGTTTTCGTATTTATGACTTTTATCATCAGGATCATACCTTAAAAGAAACTGCTGATTTTCTGAAAAATGAGTATGGAACTGGAGGGTCTAGTCATGCGCTGGCTGGTTCCGACCATAGTTATAAAGATCATGATGCCAAAGGAATCAAATTAAGTAAGGGATCTATCTTCACGCCGGATGCAGAAGTTCTTTTATCATGGCAGGTAGTAGCAAAACGAATTGGAAAACTGATAAAGGAAGATCGTTATCTTACACCAGCAGCGAAAGAAAAGTATATCCAGTATAAACAGGAACAGAAAGAGAAGGCACTGCAGCAGGCAAAGGAAGAACTGGATGAAGTAATTGGTGAACCAGAGGTCCTTTTAGAAAATAATGCGTTAGAGGACATTTCAGCAGAAAACTATGTAATTTCCGACATGGAATTAGGTGTCGGCACAGCGAAAGAAAAGTTTCAGCGAAATGTGGAAGCCATTCGTACACTGGAAACGATTGAATCGGAGAAAAGACCGGCAACGAATGAGGAGCAGGAGGTCTTATCAAAGTATGTCGGCTGGGGCGGTCTTGCGGATGCGTTTGATGAAACCAAGAGTGCCTGGGCGAAGGAGTATGCAGAACTGAAAACCCTGTTGTCAGAGGAAGAGTATATTTCTGCAAGAGAAAGTACCTTAAACGCTCATTACACCAGTCCTGTGATCATTCAGGAGATTTACCGGACATTGCAAAGAATGGGATTTACAAAAGGAAATCTTTTAGAGCCTTCGATGGGAATCGGCAACTTCTTTGGTATGCTGCCGGAGACGATGCGGGAGAGTCATCTGTATGGTGTTGAGCTGGATAGTCTGACAGGAAGGATAGCCAGACTACTATATCCGAAAGCCAATATTACCGTGGATGGATATGAGAAAACGACATTTCCGAATGACTTCTTTGATGCCGCTGTTGGTAATGTTCCATTTGGTCAGTACAAGGTGGCAGATAAGAAATACGATAAATTCAATTTCCTAATCCATGATTACTTCTTTGGAAAAACGTTAGATCAGGTGCGTCCGGGCGGTGTGATTGCATTTATCACCAGTAAGGGAACGATGGATAAGGAAAATCCAAAGGTGCGAAAGTACATTGCACAGAGAGCAGAACTATTGGGAGCAGTCAGACTTCCCAATACCGCATTCAAAGCCAATGCCGGAACAGAAGTGACATCGGATATTCTTTTCTTACAGAAGCGTGACCGTATCGTAGACATAGAACCGGACTGGGTGCATCTTTCACAGGATGAGAATGGCATAGCCATGAACAGCTATTTTGTGGACCATCCGGAGATGGTTGTTGGCTCTATGGAAATGGTCAGCGGACCATATGGAATGGAGAGTACCTGTGTGCCGGATGATTCCATTCCTTTCGAGGAGCAGTTACAAAAGAGCCTGTCTTTTATCGAGGGTTCTTATGAAGAAATTGAACTGGAAGAATTGAATGAGGAGTTGACGGCAGAGGTTGTCCCGGCAGTACCGGAAGTAAAGAACTTTAGCTATGCGCTGATCGATGATCGGTTGTATTATCGGGAAAACTCTTTGATGCGTCCGGTAGAAGCATCCGAGGGAATGCTTGAGAGAATCAAGGGCATGGTTGCTATAAAGGACTGCACACGGGAGTTGATCCGGTTACAGTTAGAAGATTATCCGGATGAGCAGATCCATTCCCGGCAGAAACAGTTAAATGACCTGTATGATTCCTTTGCAAAAGACTATGGGAGGATTTATTCCAAAACCAATAAGCGGGCGTTTCATCAGGACAGCAGCTATTGTCTGCTTTGTTCGCTGGAGAAACAGGACGAGGAAGGCAACTTTCTTGGAAAAGCGGATATGTTTACGAAGCGCACCATAAAGAAAGCAGAAGTGGTGACCAGTGTGGATACGGCAAGTGAAGCATTGGCGGTTTCATTGGCAGAAAAAGCAGCGATTGATTTTGAATACATGTCGGAACTGAGTGGAAAAGACAAAGATACGTTGATCGATGAGTTGACCGGCATTATCTTCAAAAATCCACTTAGTGAGGAATGGGAAACAGCGGATGCTTATTTAAGCGGAAATGTGCGAAATAAACTGGAAACAGCCGAAACTTTTGCGAAGAATGAACCCATGTATGCGGTCAATGTGGAAGCCCTGAAACGGGTACAGCCGAGAGAACTGGATGCCAGTGAGATTGAAGTCCGGATTGGAGCAACATGGATTGAACCGAGATTTATCGAGGACTTTATGAGAGAAGTGTTTGAGACACCGGAGCATTTATTAAATCGTGATGTGATAAAGATCCAGTATTCCGATGTGACCGGGCAGTGGAATGTGAAGGGAAAAAATGCAGACTATGGAAACGCACTTGTAAACATGACATATGGAACCAGCCGGAGAAATGCGTATCAGATTTTAGAAGATTCCCTGAATCTGAAGGACAGCCGTGTGTATGACACAGTGATCGAGGATGGCAAAGAGAAGAGGGTTCTCAATAAAAAGGAGACAACGATTGCTGCACAGAAGCAGGATGCCATGAGGGAAGCCTTCCGGGACTGGGTATTTCGTGACATGGACAGGCGTAATGAACTTGTAAGTAAATACAATGTATTGTTTAATTCCACCAGACCACGGGAATATGACGGTTCTCATTTAGTCTTTCCGGGCATGACACCGGATATTGAGTTAAAGGGTTATCAGAAAAATGCCGTGGCTCATGTTTTGTATGGAAATAATACACTGCTTGCACACTGTGTCGGTGCCGGAAAAACATTTGAAATGGTTGCGGCTGCAATGGAAAGCAAGCGTCTGGGGTTATGTCAGAAAAGTTTGTTTGTCGTACCAAACCATCTGACGGAGCAGTGGGCCAGTGATTTTTTACGATTGTATCCGGGAGCCAATATTTTAGCGGCTACCAAGAAAGATTTTCAGCCGGCAAATCGTAAAAAGTTCTGCTCACGGATTGCTACCGGCGATTATGATGCGGTGATCATCGGGCATAGTCAGTTTGAAAAAATACCATTATCTGCCGAACGGCAGACTGCTATTATTGAGCGGCAGATTGCGGAGATCACGCAGTCGATTGAAGAAATCAAAGCGGAGCAGGGAGAACGCTATACCATTAAGCAGATGGAGAAAATGAGGAAAACCCTTCAGACACGATTGGACAAACTCAATGATACTTCCAGAAAAGATGATGTTGTGACCTTTGAACAGTTAGGAGTGGACAGGCTTTTTGTGGATGAAAGCCATTATTACAAAAATCTTTTCTTACATACAAAAATGCGTAATGTAGCCGGTATTGCCCAGTCGGAAGCACAGAAATCTTCCGATATGTTTGCCAAGTGTCAGTATCTGGACGAACTGACCGGCGGAAAGGGCATTACCTTTGCAACGGGAACCCCGATTTCCAACAGTATGACGGAATTATACACCAACATGCGTTACCTGCAGTATGATACGCTGCAGCGGATGGGACTGGGGCATTTTGATTCCTGGGCATCTTCCTTTGGAGAGACGCAGACAGCGATCGAACTTGCACCGGAGGGAACCGGATACCGTGCAAAGACGAGATTTGCCAAGTTTTACAATCTGCCGGAGTTAATCGCCCTGTTTAAGGAGTGTGCGGATATTCAAACACCGGATATGTTAAATCTACCCATTCCGAAAGCAGAGTATGAAAATGTGGTATTACAGCCGAGCGAACATCAAAAGGAGATGGTTGCATCGTTAGCGGAGCGGGCGGAGGCAGTCCGTGACAGGAGCGTGGAACCGCATGAAGATAACATGTTAAAGATAACAAATGATGGAAGGAAGCTGGCGCTGGATCAGAGATTGATCAATCCGTTACTGCCAGATGAAGAACATTCCAAAGTAAACGCTCTTGTGCAAAAGGCGTATGAAATATGGGACAGGACAAAGGCAGACAAATCCGCACAGCTTATCTTTTGTGACCTTTCGACACCGAAGATCGTTGGAAAAACGACTGCAGCCGATGGAGAAAAGATAGTAGAAGCAGAGGTGTTTGATGATGTCTATCATGACATTAAGCGGAAACTCGTGAACCAGGGTGTACCGGAAGAAGAGATTGCCTTTATTCATGAAGCGAATACAGAGTTAAGAAAGACGGAGCTGTTTGGCAAGGTAAGAAGCAGACAGGTTCGTTTTTTGATTGGTTCCACGCAGAAGATGGGAGCCGGAACCAATGTGCAGGACCGTCTGGTTGCCTTGCATCATTTGGACGTACCATGGCGCCCGTCAGACATTGAACAGCAGGAGGGACGTATTCTCAGACAGGGTAACAGAAATGATACCGTGTCTATTTTTCGTTATGTGACAGAAGGCACATTCGACAGTTATTCGTGGCAGGTAATAGAAAACAAGCAGAAATTCATCAGCCAGATCATGACAAGTAAATCGCCCGTACGAAGCTGTGAGGATGTGGATGAAGCAGCACTTACTTATGCCGAGGTCAAAGCACTTGCCACCGGAAACCCTTATATCAAGGAAAAGATGGACTTAGATATTCAGGTATCCAGGCTAAAACTGATGAAAGCAAACCATACCAGTCAGATCTACCGGCTGGAGGATAACATCGCAAAAAATTATCCGAAGCAGATCGAAGTTCTGCAGGAGCGGATTCGGGGATTTCAGACAGATATGGAAACCGTGCGAAAGAATCTTCCGGCGGATAAGGACAACTTTTCCATGAAAGTGGGAAACCGTATTTTTACGGACAAAAAGGAAGCAGGAACAGCCATTCTTGCTATGTGTCAGGAGATGGATTCCCTGCAGCAGACAGTAGAGATCGGTGAGTATGCCGGTATGAGAATGAAAGTCACATTTGATTCCTTTAACCGTAAATTTGTGATGAGTCTGAAAGGAGAACTAAGCCACAACTTTGAACTTGGTTCGGATGCGTTTGGAAATATCACAAGACTTCACAATGTTTTAGATGGAATGGCTGGGAAACTTTCAGAAGCAGAGACAAAACTTAACAATGTCACACACCAGTTGGAAACGGCAAAGATGGAGGTGCAAAAGCCGTTTCCTGCGGAGGAAGAACTGAAGGAGAAGATGGAACGGTTAGCGGAACTGGATGCCTTGTTAAATATGGATGAAAAAGGCGAGACACCGGTACTTGAAAATGAACCGACGGTGACTCCTTTGGGCGAATGGCTGTTAGAACATCTTCTGCCGGAATTTATGGAAGAGTATGAAATGACAGAGGAACGGGCGAGAGAAGTGCTGTTAGACGCCCTGCCGGAAGAAGAAAGCGAAGTAGTCTGTTTTTCTTCGGAGAAGAATGCAGAGAGTCTCGACAGTGAGGAAATGCAAAAGCAGATGGCTGAATATATGGATGGTGATTTTTATGCCATACCGGTATCGGATACAGAATATCTGATCGCACCAAAAGTGGAACAGGACAGTGTGATTTATCTGCGTTCCATTTTAAGTCAGTTGGGAGATTCGGTGTTATCTTCGACGGCAATGAAATCCCATGCTGCGTATGAGTATGATTCCGGAACAAACCGGATGAAGCCGTTTGATCATATGAGAATACTGAGAGGACTTTGTGCGGTAGGAGAAGAAAAACATATTTACCACGTAAAATCACGAGAACCAACAGAAACAAGAACATCCAACTTGGCACAAGTACATTAAAACAGCGTTTAGACATAATGTCCAGACAGAAAGAAAAGAGGTAAAACGAAATGAAAAGTTATAGTGAATTTATGGAGTATATCAAAGAAAATGTAACGGATTATCTGCCGGAACGGTATGAAGAGGCGGAGATTAGTATTCAGCAAGTGGTGAAAAACAACGATGTTGTGTTAGATGGATTGAGTATTCGTAATCCGGACAGTAATCTTTCACCTAATATTTATCTGAATCCATTGTACGAGCAGTATCAGAAGGGAAGAAATTTGGATGAACTCGTATCCGGTATTGCAGATATTTATATTGAAAATATGGAGCCGATTGAAAACAGAACTTTTCAGATTCAGATTGAGGATATAAAGAATTATGAGGTAGTAAAGGGAGAAATCTTTCCAAGACTTGTGAATCTTGAAAAGAATACGACCCGTTTGCAGAATGTTCCTTATACGCAGAGAGAGGATCTGGCAATCACTTATCATGTGAAAGTGTCAGGAAATAGAGATTCAATAGGCTCGTTGATGATTACAAATGAATTAATGGAAGTTTATGGGGTGACAAAAGAAAAATTACATACCCAGGCAATGGAAAATATGGAGCGGTTATCGCCACCGGTATTTTTACCACTTGGTGAAATGATAGTTGATGTTATGACAGAAGATTTTGGAAGAAATGAAGGGGTTTCTCAGGAAGAAGCAAAAGAGTATGTAAAAGATATGATTCCGACAGGAGGACCGAACGTATATTGTTTGACAAATCAATATAAAATGAATGGAGCAGTCGGCATCATGAGTGAGAGCATACAGCAGATGGTGGCAGACAGGGTAGGTGGAGATTATTATGTTCTTCCGTCATCCGTACATGAAGTGCTGATCGTACCTCAAAGTGCCGGCATGGATCCGGAAGAACTTACGGATATGGTAAATACGGTGAATGAAGGATGCGTAATGCAAGATGAAATTTTATCGGATCATGTTTATCAATACGATGCGAAAGAACATAAACTTAGTCTTTGCGCTCCGGCAAAAGAGATGAAACAGGAGCAGACAATGGAACAGAACCGGCAGCCTGTATTTGAAGAAAAGAGTATCGATGCCACAAAGCAGCCGGAACAAAGTCACGAACCAATCAAGCATAGTGGCAGAAGTCATTAGTCAGGAGGGTGTCGTATGAGTGAGAGAAAAAGGATAGAAATTGATTCGTTAGAAGAACTCAAACAACTGATTGAAGAAAAGGATGAAGATACCATGCTGGTGATAAGTTTGAAAAAAAGAAATTTTAGACAACCAAGAAACAAAGGACATAGCAAATAAACCACCTAAACAGCTGGTTTAAAAAGTAAATATAGACGCAACACCTAATCAGGTAACAGGACCCACATCATCCTTGATAATGTAGCCTCGTTGTTTGATCAGATTAAGTGCCTGTGAAATGGTCAGAACTTTTTCTTTATTCACAGGACGTGATTCAAGAAAACCTTCCGGTGTATAAGGCTTTAAATCTGTAAGTATGTGCCAGATAGCGGTCAGGATCATACGACAGATGGCAATGATAGCTTTCTTGTGACCACGGCGTGCTTTTATACGACGATATCGTGTGGTAAATTCAGGATGTTTCTTCGATTTGATTAAAGCATTTGCAATTTGCACCAAAACTGGTTTAAAATAAGAACCAGCACGGGAAATCCTAGTGGACTTGATCTTGCGACTGCTCTGGTCGTTACGGGGACAGCATCCTGCCCATGAAACGAGGTTTTTGGCAGTGGGGAAGACAGACATATCCGCCCCGATTTCAGAAAGCACCTGGATAGCAGTCAATGGATTTTTATCGAATCCTGGTATGGTTCGAATAAGATCAAGGACACTTTCGTACTTTTGGCTGAGACGAAAGATTTCCCGTTCTATTTCTGCTTTGTGCATTTCTAATTCATCGATGTGTTTAAGGCACTGTCTAAGTTTTACAGCCTGTTCGTGAGAGATGGCACCATCAACAGCAGCCTGTATTTCCTCGATAGGAGTTTTGCATCTGCTATCCACAAAAGGTGCTACATCAAAAACTTCCCCCGGGTGTTGTAAGATCTGTTCCGTAATGGAACGAGATGATTTGCCAAATATATCAGAAAAGACATCATCCAATTTTAAGTTTGATACAGTAAGACAGTTATGAGCACGGTTCTTCTCACCGGTAATCATACAAGTGAGTTTGAAACGGTATCTTACTAAATCTCTTAATTGACGGATGTCAGCAGGTGGAATAAAGGAAGGTTTTACCATTCCACACATATATAGATCACAGATCCACTTGGCATCCTTGCGATCCGTCTTGTTGCCTTTTTGAGGCTTGGTATATTTGGGGTGAGAAAGAGTAACAAAGATGTTATTTTTCTCTAAGACATTAAAAACAGGGATCCAATACTTACCGGTAGATTCCATACAAACATCAATACAATTGTATTTAGCAAGCCAAAGACACAATTCCTGCAATCCTTTGGTAAAGGAAGAGAAGCGGGCTTGTTTATACTCTGTACGTTTAAAGGAATCCGTAATGCCGATACAGGCATAGATCCAGGTTTTGTGGACATCAAGTCCGCAGCAGTTATTTTTAAGAATTTTAAACGACAATAAAAGTACCTCCTGATGATTTATAGTTATAAGATTGACAGTGACTGGTCATCCGGCAAAATCGAGTCGACTTTGGAAGAGATAAGTTTACGGGCTACTGTTATGCGCCATTCATTGATGCCTTAACGGATGACCGACAACATATAACAATACGAGGTCGCCGCTATACAGCCCCGCCACTCACCTCCACGTGTTCTGTAGTGTGTCAGTCTTATAAAAGAATTATATCAAATATCAAGAGGAAGGGAAAATAGAAACGAGCGTAGCGAGAGAAACTAATATTTTCATGATTCTATTGGTGACTTTCGCGAAGCAGAAAGGCGGATTATAACAATGGAGGTGGTTTCGGATGAGTCATGAATTAAAGCAGGTGGACGTTCGGTTAAAACTGACCGACAAAGAGAGTGTGTTCAGCAGGGAAATTATTGATACGCCGGAGAAAGCCGTTTCTGTCCTGGCACCGGTGTTAGCAGAACTTGACCGGGAGGAAGTTTGTGTTGTCAATCTGGATGGAAAAGGACGTCCCATCAATTTCAGTGTAGTCAGTATCGGAAGTGTCAATACTTCTTTTGTGACAGGAAGAGAGTTATATAAATCTGCTATTTTATCAAATGCGGCAGCAATGATCATGCTGCATAACCATCCTTCGTCAGATCTTAAGATGAGCATGTCAGACCGTAATATAACGGAGAAAATGATGTACGCCAGCATATTGCTGGACATTGATTTTTATGACCATATCATAGTGGCAGGAAGAACAGGAGAATTGTTTAGTATGCGGGAAAATGTACCAGAATTATTTGATTCAAAGCATTATGCACGTTCCCTTTCTCAGGTGGCAGACAGTGTGAGAGAGGAGGCATCTTATCATGGGATGCCTCCGACTACTTATGAGATTCTGCAGATCAGGGAGGGGAGCAATGGCGAAGCCTATCGCTTTTTTAAAATGAGTCATGTGCAGGCGGGTGGTTTGCAGGTAAAGGCAGAAGATTATGAGTCGATGTATAAGGAAGAATTGAAGCCGGGAGAAACCCTGGACACCATATATGAACGGTTTAATATCCACCGTCCGAAGGATTTTACCGGGCACTCGCTATCGGTAAGCGATGTGATCGTTTTGGAATCCGAGAGTGAGAAAAAAGCATTCTATGTGGATTCGTTTGGCTTTTCTGAATTGAAAGACTTCTTTGTGGAAAGGTTTGAACGGACGGAACAACAGAAGAAAATGATTGCCGGTTTCCGTGAGAAAACAGAAACGTATTTTCGTCCGGTAGAAGGGATGAATGCAACAGAAGTGGAAGATGCGGTTCGGGATTATCTGATGGATACGATAAGACGACAGGATTTATTGATACAGATTGGTGAGGTTATGGTTTATGGAAGCCGATGCCAGGGAACAGAAAAAACGACTTCGGACATCGACATCGTAGTTGAATACAAGGGAGACATTCGGGAAGATGATTTATTTAATCTGTTCCATGAGGATGAATTTTTCCTAGGAAATCATAAGGTGGATATCAATCCGATTCAAGCGGACAAGTCCGGAAATATCGCAGAGTTTTTGCAGCAAGCCACAATTTACATGGAAAGTGAGATGGTGTTTTCTGTTGGAAACCGGTATATCTATATCCAGAATGCAACGGAAGGGTATGACTATACCATTTATGGATTGGATATGAAAGAGATTGACGGTGGCGTATATGATGATTCGGACATATCCATCTATGAGGCACTGGATGAAATCGTAGCAGATTTGCGAGAATATCCGGATGGTAATATTGTAAAAGGAAGTGTTAGAAAAGATTCACCACTGGTTCCGGTCAACTTAGATGAATTTGAAGAAGCCGTAGAACGTAGTCAGTATGTTCCACCGAAAATCACTTATACGGTTGCTGAGTGCGGTGAGTTTCATTCCATGGGAAGATACCGAGATAATATAGAAAACGTCAATGAGGCAATCGCTCTTTGGAATGAGTATAAGAAAGGAACTCTTAATGGTGTTCCAAGTATTGGAATTTTGGTACATACACCGGGACAATCAGAAAGGGACGACACTCAAGTGGATTTGGTGTCCGGCAAGACGATAGATTTGGATATGATACGGTATTATCCAGAAATCAATACGGAAGAAGCCGCTATTCAAAAGATTTGTGAGTTGGTTGAAAATCTCCATGATGTAGAGTTGGTCGGCAAAGTGCCGGAGAATGTGTCAGCAGAACTGATTCTTCGTGAATTTGACCCAAAGCAGGAGATATACAATGAGGAAGAACGAAGTTTGATTAAGGAATATGCTGTGCAGGTGAAGGACATGCCGAAAACCAAAGGATTAGCAAGGTGCATTTGTTATCAGGAGAAGTTTGGAAACCAGGATGTTGCTCTTGCTATGATTACGGCAAGGAAGGAGATAGAAGATGTGAAGAGAGGGGGACAGGAGTATGTAAAACAAATTTAATAATAATGTGCTTTCATTATAATGTGGGCGGGGGGGATAATAAAGAATGTAATCGAATTGGTCGATCTTAAGTAAAAACGATTTTACAAGCTATAAAAATTACAACATATGGCTTATAGAATTGAAAAGGAATATATCGGAAAAAGTAATTTGTGTCACCAGTGGTGACACAAATTGGAAAGATAAATCAAGATAGTTAAAAAGGAATTACTTCGGTAGTTCTTTTTTTCTTACTTAAAACAAGAACAGGAGGTTAAAACAAATGCTAAAAATATTCAGAAAGGACTCGCTGACTCCACAGACGGAACACATTTACAAAGTTCCGTTGTGTATCCAGGATACGATACCGATCTATCGAATTTCGGAAAATGGTATCTTTGAGTTGGAGAGTCCGACAAACAAAGACGGAGGGAAAAAGAAAATTCATCAGTTTGACAGGATGTATCTGTTTGAGGATATTAACTTTTCTACGCAGGATGAAGAAGAAAAAGAAGAAACCGGAAAGCGGTTTGAAACGCTGCTTCGGTCAATGAATGTCAGCTACAAGGTCATTGTATCCAATCATTATGCCGACAATGGAAGGCTGCGGGAAGAAATCTTGCAGAAGGCAGTAAGCAAGGAAATGGAGCCTTTGGCGAAAGAATACCACAAGCTGATTGAAAAGCGATTGCAGGAAGGGCGGGGAGGACTTCTACAATCCAAGTATTTCATTGTCAGTTGCAGAAAGCCGGATTATGAAAGTGCCAGAAATTATTTTAACACCATAGAATTTTCCATTCAGCAGTTATTTCACCGATTGGGGAGCTGCCTGATACCGTTAGATGCCACGGAACGCTTGCGAGCATTACACAGTTATTATCGCATGGGTGACGAGGCATCTTTTTCTTTTGACTGGAATGAATATCTGCATCTGAAACGGGACTGGAGAAATGACATTATCAATACTTCATTGCGGGAGCATCCGGAGTATCTGGAGATGGAGGGCGGAAGCTGCGCCTGTGTGATGTTTATCAGAAAATATCCGAACGGTTTGACGGATCAATTCTTAAATGAACTGACAAACATGGACTTCCCGATCATTTATTCGATGGATGTGGAGCCGCTTGACAATGATGTGGCATATCAGATGGTGATGAAAAAGTACATGTCTAATGAGCGAAGTATTAACCGTGAGCAGGAGTTAAAAAACGAAAATGGAGATTATTCAACTAACATCAATTATGAGAGGAGAAAGCAGCAAAGAGACACGGAGGAGATGCTTGACCGTATTTCTTCATTCGATGAGCGGCTTCTTTATGTGGGGATCACCATTGTGGTAAAAGCTGCTTCAATGGAAGAACTGGAGGAACGAACGGAAAAGGTGCGTATCATTGGAAAAACGCACAACATGGACATTGTTCCACATTCCTATCGACAGCTTGATGCGTTGAATACATCATTGCCGACGGGAGCAAGATTTGTTGATACGATGCGGACGATCACCTCTGAGGAACTTTCCATTTTCATTCCGTTTAATGTGCAGGAAATCCATGATGATTTGGGATACTGCTATGGCTTTAATAAGGTATCCAAAAATCTGATCATAGGAAACCGTAAATTATTAAAGAATGGAAACGGGATGGTGTTTGGTGTTCCGGGTTCCGGAAAGTCCTATAATGAGAAATCCGAGATGGGGCAGGTGTTATGTTTTTCAAAGGACGACATTATCGTGGTAGATCCAATGGGAGAATATAAAGACATTGCAGCAGCATGGGGCGGTCAGTATATCAATCTGACACAGTCTGCAGAAAATGTCTTTTATGTCAATCCGTTCCATGTGCCAGATGTTGTGCCGGACATTGACCGTTTTGTGGCAGAAAAGGCAGAGTTTGCCTATGCAATCTGTGAACAGGCATTGAAGCCAGTGCCGCTTACCAGCAGACATATTGCTGTTATTGACAAGGCAGTCAGTCATATGTATGAGGAATATTTTAAGAAGCGAAAAGATAAAAGACGGACAAGAAACCGTCCGGAATCCCCGACAATTCCGGTGATGAGAGATTATATTCTTGAGCATTACGATGGAAATGAGGCAGCACAGGAGATCGTAGACCAGTTGGAAGTATTTGCAGATGGTACTCTTGACATTTTTGCCAGAGAGCAGTCCATATCTGATGAGAACCGATTTACTGTGTACGGATTTTCAGAACTGGGAAAACGAATGCGAGCAATGGCAATGCTTGTGATGATTGAAAGTATCACGGCTAAGATCAAATATAATCAGTCGGATGGAGTTGCTACCTGGGTTTATGTGGATGAGATGCACGAACTTTGGGGAGAAGAATACAGTTTACATGCACTGGAGAAGATGTGGCGTGAGGTCCGAAAGCGTGGCGGTATCTGTACCGGGATGAGCCAGAACTTAATCGATGCACAGAGAAACCGTTCTACGAAAACAATGGTTTCCAATTCCGAATTTATGCTTTTGCTGGATCAGGGAACAATGGACAAGGAAGCGGTAGAAGATTTGTTTGATATTTCTTCCGAGCAGCTTGCCTGTGTGAATGGAGCGGAGCCGGGAATGGGCCTTATCCGGTTTGGCGATAAGATTGTTCCGTTTGATAATACAATGGAAAAAGACAGCAGTCTGTATCAGTTATTTAATACCAATTTTCATGAGATGGTCAATAAAAAAATATCAGGCAAATAGGGGAAAATAAGGGCAAATGAATTGACGAAAATCGTTGAATTATGGCGGAAAAAATGATATATTAGTTGCATGGCGTAAGCCATAGGAAAATACCCATGACAGGGTGGTAGCCTCCCAACACCGAATGACCGGCTTGCCGGAATACATAGGAAGGGAGGTGGCGCAGATGACAGCTTTTGAAATCCTTTCGATTTTCATCGGCATATTAACATTGTTATGTGCCTTTGGTAGTCTTGTTATAGCGTTGCTTGCCTTTCTCAATAAGAGAAACAAGCGAAAATAAAAATGCCTATCCTGTCTGCCAACAGGATAGGCGGTGTCCGTAAGAACATTTAAATTTCCCTGGGAGCATCCACTTTGGAGTGGGTACTTTCCTTTTCTAATATCAATATATCATATTTCCCCAAAACATTCAACAGAAAAATCAAAAGAATACATACAGCCCACTGAATATAATTGGAGGTGGCAGCAAATGGATCATCTTGACAAAGAGGTCATTGAATCATTAAGTGAGCCGGCGAAGCGTGTGTTCAAAAGTCTGGATTATCGTTCCAAACAGCGAATGTTAAAGAAAGCCAGAGAAATGGTTAAGGCTGAAAAAATGATACGTCGGAAAAAGAGACGGTTCAAGAAAAAAGGCATTGAAAAACTAAATAAAGGCAAAAAGCAGAAGAAGGGCAGTTCATCCAAAAGTGAGCGTGTCCTTTTTTCTATTCATGAAACAAGGGAGCTTATGGTGCAGTCCATGCATCTGATGCTGCTTGGAAGCAGTGTGGCAGATGCTTCTTATGAAGAAAGAAATACGGAGCATACAACAGACACACCTATCAGGCTTTCTAAAGAAACTGCCAGAAAAGGTGCAAATACAGCAGTGGGCGGTATGAAAACGCTCGTACATAAAAAGCTGCAAAGCAGGGAAAAGAGAAAGGTTGCAAGAAAGTCAACGGAGAAATCGGCACAGGCTGTTCAAACGGGAGCAAAAGCAGGAGCACAGGCAGGAAAATTTCTGGTAAAAGCGATACAAAGTGTTGTTCAGGCAGTAGCGGCAAATCCGGCTGTATGGATAGCACTTCTTTTGATTATTCTTGTGGCAGCTATCGTGGGAGCAATCGGAGTAGTGGTTGGCTCCGGCGGTGCTGCTAATGAATCACAGGATGGAACCTATCAGGCACAGGTATCTGGAAAGACAGAAAGTTTCCGTGAACTTGTCTCGGAATACTGTGAAAAATATGGAATTGATGATTATGTGGATCTGTGTCTTGCCGTGATCGAACAGGAAAGCGGTGGAACGGAACCGGATGTCATGCAGACGGCACAATCCTATTACAATGTGAATCCACCGATTGACAGTGCAGAAGAAAGCATTGACTGCGGAACGCATGAATTATCGGACTGCCTAACAAAAGCGAAGTGTCAAAGTCCGAATGACATAAAAGGAATTTCTCTTGCCCTGCAGGGGTACAACTTTGGAAATGGTTACATTGACTGGGCATTAAAAAATTATGGTTGTTACACCAAAGAAAATGCCGGGATTTTTTCAGTGAAGATGTGTGCGGAACTTGGGTACAGTTCTTATGGTGATACCGAGTATGTACCTCATGTACTTCGTTACTATGTGATGAATGAAGAAACAAGTGTATCCAATGAATCCGCCAAAAAAATTTTAGAAGAATTGAAGAAAAACAATACTGCACCGGCGGAGGCGTGGAATGTGATCGAAAAAGGTGCTTCTTTGATCGGGACGGTGAAATACAGCATGGAGAAACGGCAGTCGGATGGACGGGATAAACCGGAGTTTTTGGACTGCTCTGCTTTTTCAGCATGGGCATTTCATAAGGCAGGAGTGACCAGTGTGCCATATGGTTCTACGACAGCAACTTTTATCGGTTCCAAAAAGTTTCAGGACATATCTGCTGATAAGTTACAGCCGGGAGATATTGGACTGAAAAGTAAGACAGGTGGAACCGGTGGAGCAAATCATGTAGGGATCTATTGTGGAAAAATGAAGGATGGCAGAGTAGTTTGGCTCCACTGCACCAGTTCCAGCGGTTGTTCATTGACCGGAAATACAGAGGGACCGATGTTTGGTGTTTATACGAATTTTACTTATTTCAGACGGTTAAAGAAATGGGACAAAAAGTAATGTTTAGACATAATGTCCAGACAGTTAAAGAGATAGGACAAAAAAGTAGCGTTTGGACATTATGTCCAAGCGGGATAGAAAGCGAGGAAATCATGTTAAGAAACATACGAAGATTTTATTGGAAGCAAAGAGACAGGGGACAGGGAAGAAAGACTGTTATGGCAGCGTTGGTATTTTTCCTTTTTGTTGCGATTATTGTGGCAGCTATCATGAAAAGTATGATGGGAGGACACGGTGCGGGATTGGAAACGGTTCATAAAACCAATACGGCAACCGGCGCAGCGGTCGTTACAGAAACAGCATCGGGGGCATCTGTGACTGCGACAGAGAATGCTCCGGATCGTGAACTGCCGCAAGAAACCAAAGAAGCGATTTCTGTGGATACCACAAATCTTAATACCTTTTTAGGATTTATGTCGGACGCAACTTATGAAGATTTGAAAAATCAGTTGATTCAGATTTGTCAGGACAGGAAATGCAGATCTGTCAAAAAACTGACCTATCAGCAGACGAAGGCATTTGATGTAACCAGTTTTGTCCTTTTGTCAGATGGCAGTGTCTATCAGTGCAGCTACAATCTGAAAAACTGTCAGATGTCTCTTTCAGAAACATCATACGATGAAGCGGCAGTCAATCAGATGAAGGAAAAGGAATTGCAGGAAGAACAGGCTAAGCTGGAACAGCAGCAAAAGGCAGAAAGGGAAAAACTAGCAAAAAAGAAGGCGGTTCATAAAAAGAAGAAAGCGAAAACGAAATCACATAAGGCAAAAAAAGCTAAGAAAAAGTTGTCAAAAGTCAGTTCCAGACGAAAGCATAAAAAATAACGCTATTACCACCTGCATAATGGGGTATAAGGGGTGCAAGACATCCTGTGGATGTCTGTTATGCACGGACCGAAGCGGAGCGGAGACGAGTCCCCTTACAAGATATGTGCATGGATGTGTCCACATCATGCGTATCTTGCAAGGCTCGAATGAAGAGATAAAAAGCACATTTTATGTGCCAAAAATGAACATCAAAAAAGCAGTAAAAATAGTATGTTTGGACATAATGTCCAAACAGAAGCCTGCAAATAAAAAGTCAAGGCTAAATTGAAGAACATTGAAAATT
>ENA-ORTT01000935-ORTT01000935.1-human-gut-metagenome-genome-assembly--contig:-NODE-935-length-32994-cov-9.517016_pt1 | contig 32994 bp, 29 predicted proteins | sample MGYA00242074_ERZ509197 | MGnify/ENA primary metagenome ERZ509197 (study PRJEB26280, sample SAMEA2338789) | human gut metagenome | biome: human gut; feature: human-associated habitat; material: faeces...
CGTTCTCTTGGGGGTCTAAGGGGGCCATTCTCTCACGTGAGAGAATGGCCCCCTTTATTCGCATCCCCGCATCAGGCGGGGGATCTTCTCTCTGCACCAGCGCAGAAAACCTTATTTCTCTTCCTGAGCCTTCAGCTTAGAAAGTTCTTCTTCCTCCAGCTGGCGATACGCCACCTTACCAACCAGAGTCTTCGGCATATCCTCCTTGAACTCGATGTCATACGGCATGGCGTACTTCGCCACATTCTTGCGGCAGTAGGCCATGAGCACCTGCTTGGTCTCCTCAGTCGCGGGCACGCCCTGCGCAAGCTTGACGAACGCCTTGACCTTCTGCATCTTGTAGGGATCGGGCACGCCGATCACGCAGCTCATCTGCACGTACTCGTGCGCGTCGAGGATATTTTCGATCTGGCCGGGATAGACATTGTAGCCGGACGAAATGATCATGCGCTTGGCACGGCCACGGAAGTAGATAAAGCCCTGTTCATCCATCACGCCCAAGTCGCCCGTGTAGACCCACGTCAGGCCGTCGGCGTGCGTGCGAAGCGTCTGCGCCGTCTCCTCGGGATTGTTCATGTACTCCTTCATCACGGTCGGGCCCGCGAGCAGGATCTCGCCCTCCTGCCCGTAGGGAACCTCCCGGTCAGTGTCCGGCTCGACGATCTTGATGTAGGTATCCGGGAACGGCAGGCCGATGGAGCCCTCCTTGAACATGTGCGGCGGTGTCAGGCAGCAGGCCGTGACCGTCTCGGTCGTGCCGTAGCCCTCGCGCACCTGAATGGACGCCTTATGGTCATAGAGGAACTTGTCGAACTTCTTCTTCAGCTCGATCGACAGGCTGTCGCCGCCGGAGAATACGCCCTTGAGCGAGCTGAGGTTCGCCCCGTCCATGCTCGGCAGGCGCAGCAGCGCTTCGTAAAGCGTCGGCACGCCGGCGATGAAGTTGCACTTGTACTTCACGATCTGCTTGGCGTAGCTCTTGGCCGTGAAGCGCGGGATCAGGATGCAGCGGCCGCCCTGCGAGAGCATCGTGTGCACGCACACGCCGAGGCCGAAGCCGTGGAACAGCGGCATCGCCGCCAGCATGCGGTCGCCGGGGCGGAACATCGGGTTCGCCGCGATGACCTGCTGGCCGAGGGCGTTGAAATTCTTGTTCGTCAGCACGATGCCCTTTGTTGTGCCGGTCGTACCGCCGGAATAGAGGATCACAGCGGGGTCCGCGCCCTCGCGCTTGACCTTATAGGTCTTATAGTAGCAGGAGTGGGAGAGCTTCATGAAGTCTCTCCACATGATGACCGGCGCGTCCTCGGGAATCTTCTCGATCTTGCGTCCCTCGGTCAGCATATAGCCCGCCTTGATCGTCGGGGACAGCGCGTCGCGCACGCTTGCGATGATCATGTTCACGACCTTCGTGCGCTCGCGCACCTTTTCAAACTTGTTGTAGAACTGGTCGAGCGTCACCGCCGCCACGCTTTCCGAGGCGTTCAGGTAAAACTCGATCTCCTTCTCTGCCGACAGCGGATGGATCATGTTCGCAATGCCGCCGACGAGGTTGACGGCGTAGAACATATAGATGGCCTGCGGGCAGTTCGGCATGGCAATGGTCACCTTGTCACCCTCGCGCACGCCGATGGTCTTGAGCGCCTTGGCACACTGCTCGATCTCGCGGATCATCTGGCGGTAGGTCGTCGACTTTCCCATGAACGTAAAAGCGATGTTGACCGGATATTTCTTAGCGATCTGCTCCACGGCCTCGAACATCGAACCGTCGAAATACTCAAGGTGCATCGGCACCTCGCCCATGTAATCCTTCCAGGGCGTTCTGACAATGGAATCACTCATATTCTACTTCCTCCGATAGCGGTCGTTCCAAAAGGGTGGGGTGTTCTAACAGATATTTGAAAAGGCGCACGCTCTTTGCGTAATAGTAGCCGTCGGCAATGCGCTCATCCACGGTGAGGCCGAGGTCGACCGTCTCCTGCATTTCGACAAGGCCGTGCTCGTCGTACAGCGGCGTCCACTTCTTTTCGCCGATGATGCAGAACAGCGAGCTCGTGCCCCAGTTCGTCAGGTGGTGGTAGCCGCTTTTGAGATGAATGGAACCGAGGTTGGAGATGAACACCGAACTGTAGTTCGGGTCCTTGCCGATCAGGAAATCGGGGCACCAGCCGTGCTTGTCGAGCCAGCGGATAAATCGCACCGCCGCCTTGGACAAAAAGCGCGGCAGGCTGTTGAGCACATTCATGCTGTTGTCGGTCGTGTTGACCTTCTTCTGCTCGCGGCAGGCCGCAACCTCCTGGTGGATCTCCTCGTGGATCGTTTCGATGGTGCTCTCAGGCTTTATCTCCAGCAGAGCCATGGCCTCTTCGCTGCCGTCGGCAAACTCCTTTTTGATGACAAAGCCCGCTGTCACCTTATTGCGCTGATAGTAGTTTTCATTCGCGTAAAAGCGGTTGAGCTTCGGCCGTAAAATGACCGTCTTAACGAGCGCCGTCAGGATCACGTGGAAAAACGTGTACTTGAACGGAATGCCCTCATAGTTTTTCGTCGCAATGTAGTCCTTGATGGGCTCTAAATTCACGCGCTCTGCGATATACGCCTCGTTGTCCGCGCGGTTGGGATAGATGATGCCCATGATAAAGTGCAGCGAATCCACATCCCGCAGCAGTGTTGCGTCGCGCCGGTCGCCCCAGCGTCTTTTCTGTTCTGCCATAAAACCTTCTTCCTTTTCTTTCGGTTTTGCTTCTTTTCCCCCACCCTTCCACAAGTGGGACCCCTCTTTAGGGAATAAACCGCTCAAAAATGGCGATCGCGCCCTCGCGCTCCGCCGTCTCCAAGTCTTCTTTCGACCGGATGGTCCAGTAAACGCCCTGCGCGCCGTAGAGCTTACGGCATAAACGCGGCGCCCAGTTTTTCTTATCTTCAAATTTGTAGGCGACAAAATCCGGCTGCGCCATGATGTTGCCCAGCAGATTCGTCGTCGCAAACGCCATCGGCAGGCTCAAATTGCCGCGGTCTTTCAAAAAGTCGCAGCTCAACTGCCCGCGGATGACCGCTGGCCGGTGCTTTTTCAGCCACGCCACGCACCGCGGGTCGAACGACTCCACGCAGTACTTGACGTCAAACTTGTCGAGTTCCGCCATCGTGCGCTCGGTCAGCTCGGCAAAGTTGTCGCGAAAGCTCTTGACCTCCACAATGAGCGGCAGGCCCGTCCCCGCAAACAGCGCGAGCACATCCTTGAACTGCGGGATGGTCTCCTTCGTCCCGTCCAGCGCATAGTCCTTGAGTTCGTCCGCGCTCAGGTCTTCGAGGTATCCCTCGCGGCCCGTCATGCGCTTCACATCGCTGTCGTGGAACACGGCAAGCGTCCCGTCGCGCAGCAGGTGCACGTCGAGCTCCGCGCCGAAGCCCCGCGCGATCGCGCGTGAGAATGCCGGCAGCGAATTTTCGGGAATGCCCGCCTCCTTATCGTAGAGCCCGCGGTGCGCATAGCGGAATTTCCGCAGCGCCGCCATCGACTCCGTCCCGCGCCGCGCGCGCAGTAAAACCGCCCACGCGACCGCCAGAATCAGGCAAATTCCGACAACGATCCGTAAAATTTTCATTTTAGATCACTTCTTGTATTCGATTTAGTCCGCATCCATGTCCTCAAACGCCGCAAGCCCGGCCTTGGCCTCCACCTTGCAGTCGCCATGGCGCACAAAGCACATCGTCACAAAGCTGCACGCCACGAAGAACGCCGCATACGGGAACAGCATGCTGTAGCTGATGTGCTTCAAGAGCGTGCCCGCCAAAATCGGCGTCACGACCTGCGCCGCCATCGAAAACGTGTAGTAGTAGCCCGTGAACTTGCCGATATCGCTGCCCTTGCACATTTCAACGACCATCGGCAGCGAGTTGACGTTGATCGCCGCCCACGCAAGGCCGACGAGCGCAAACACGACAAACATCACGGCGTTGATGCTCTGATAATGCGTCGTCAAAAAGTACGCCGACGCAAAGCACGCCGCAAGCAGGATGACGCCGCCCTGAATGGTCTTCTTGCGTCCGATCTTCGACGCCATCTGCCCCACGGGGATGTACGACACGATGGCCCCGCCCGTCGCGACGAGCAAACACGTCGACGCGCCGCCGAGGCCCTGCCCCATCACGCGCCCGACATACGTCGTCCACCACGTCGTCACGCCGTTGTAGCCGATGTACCACAGCGCGATCGAGTTCAGCAGCATCACAAGGCTGCGCTTGACCTCTTTGGGCAGTTCCTCACTGCCGTCCGGCTCCTCCTCCACGAGCTGCTGCTCGGGATGCTCGGCCTCGTATTCCTTCTCCGCCGCCGCGAGCTTCGGCTCGTTTGTCGTGAAGTACAGCACGATGACCGAAACCGCCATCAGCACCGACACGACGACAAAAAGCGGTTGGTAGTTCACATGCGCGGCCCCCGCCGTCTTGCTGTTCGGATACAGCACCGCCGCCACGATCAGATACGAAATGCCGCCGACCGCACCCATCAGGTTGATGATCGCGTTCGCGCGCGATCTTATGGGCTTGGGTGTCACGTCCGGCATCAGCGCCACCGCGGGCGAGCGGTAGGTCCCCATCGCCACGAGTAGCAGCCCCAGCGTAACGACGAACATCGCGAGCTTACCCGTGCTCGCGCCATTTGCGTAGCCGTTGTCAAAAAGCGGCAGCAGATTCATCAGGATCACCGCAGCCGCCGTACCGCCGAGGATAAACGGCATCCGCCGCCCGATCTTCGTGCTCGTCCGATCACTCAGCGCGCCGAAGAACGGCAGCAAAAACAGCGCCAGCACATTGTCCGCCGCCATGATCGCGCCGGAAATGGTCTCGTCTAAGTGGAACGTGTTCGTCAAAATCAGCGGGATGATGTTGTCGTACATCTGCCAGAACGCGCAGATGGACAAAAACGCCAGCCCCACCAGCACCGTGCGCTTGTGGTCAAGCTTCATAGCCGTTCTCCTTGCAAAGAAAAGTCGATTTCCTTAGAATCACAGTAGAATATCATGTTTTCGCCGAAATAGCAAGCGCCCGTCGCCCGCCGCTCTGTCAAATTCCCGTAAAGCACCAATATTTCTTGCCTTTTCGTCCCGTTTTCGCTATAATGGAACAAAAATTGTGAAAAAGGAGCCCCCATGCTGTTTTGGAAGAAAAAAACGCCCCCGCTCGTCCAGTCCTCCGCCTCCGCGTGGCGCGAGCAGTGGCGCGCGATCGTCCCGCCCGAGTGCCGCAACGTCCCCGTCACCGTCGGCGATAAGACCGTCACCGCCTACGTGCAGATCAACCATTTCGTGATGATGCTCCAGGACGGCTTACTCATGGAGGAGCACTTTTTCGACGTCTGCTCCCACTTCCAGCGCGCGGGCTACCATGTCATCTGGCTCATGCGCTGCACGCAGGACATCGAAAACGGCTATTTGAAGCTCAAAAAGCAGCGCGGCGACAAATGCCTCTGGAAGTGGCGCAAGCCCACGACGAACTTCGGCCGCTGGACATCCGACAACCGCTGCGTGACCATCCTCCTCCAATATAAGCCCGCGCCCGACGGCCCGCTCGAGCACTGCACCGAGCACATTTTGCAGCGCGTCCAGTGGGTGGAGAGCTCGGACAACGCGCAGATGGTCCCCTCGCGCACGGAATTCGCCACCGTCGGCGTCCCCGGCACCCCCGCCGAGCTCGCCAACTGGCTCCGCGGCGGCTTTATGTCGGCCGATTTGTAAAATTTATCTGCATATTTAGTCATAATTTGACTTGCGAAATCAGTCATAATCTCAGTTATTTAGGGTTATTTTGCTTCGTTGTACCGTTTCGTCCTGCATCTTTTTTCATGTTTGCGAAACATGAAAGCACTGCTTCGGCAGTGCTTTTTTATTTCTATCATAACGGAGGATTTTGCATTGAAACGTACAACCAACTACGCTCTTCCCGACTGGGAAAAATCGGACTTCATCCTAATGTCCGACTTCAACGACCTGACGCACAAGCTCGACACCGCGCTCAAAAGCCACGACGACACACTGAACACCAAGGCAGACACCTCGGCCGTCACCGCCGTGCAGCAGGAGGTCGCGGCGGCGCGCGAGGCCAACTGCCTCGTCAAGCTCGCGGGCCCACTCGTGACGACGGCGGCCAACGCCGCGATGGAATTCGACCTCTCGCAGGTCGACATGACCAAGGTTGCGGCGCTGTTCGTCCTGTTCAGTGCGGGCGGCAGCGGAGAAATTAAATTATCCGCTAACGATACAGTCGTATCGACCGTCATAGTAACGAGGACATACTGACCAACGGTGAAGCCCTCAGCCTCGACGCCAGCCTTGTCAATACCGGTATCATTGACCTGATAGACCTTCCGATCGACAGTGGCATCAGTGACGTGACCATTGCGGTCAGTGGAAGCAGCGGTGACCTTGGTGACCTTGGCGAGATAGGTGTTGATCTCGACAAAGCGGTAACCGGCGGAACCCATGTCATAGACCTCGGTCAGACGGCCCTGAGCGCCAACCAGAGAGGTGGTGTTCTTGGGGTCGATAGCACCTGGTAACCGTAGGATCAGTGACAGTCGTGCTCTTGCCATCAATGTAGGCAGCCTCGATCTTCTTGGAAGAGGTGATGCCCAGATCCTTGGCGATGTCGCACTCGTCGACCTTGGTGGTGTAGGAGGCATCAGCCTTAGCAACAACGAGGGTGCTCTTGTCGCCAACGTTGTAGGTCCACTTGGTAGCGGGACGGCCGAAAGAATCAGCGTCAGCCTTGCCCTCGAGCTTGAAGTTCTTGTAGCCGAGAGTGCTCTTGTCGAGCTTCAGCACCTTATCAGTCACATAACCGAAATCGGGGGTGTAGGTGACCGTGGAGGCCTCAGCAATGGCACGGAACAGCAGCTCGGCAACGAGCTCACGGGACGCAGCAGCGTTGAGGTCGATGCCCTTGACGTTCTTGAGCACGCCGAGCTGCTGCGCGGTCTGCGCAACATGGAGCGCCCAGTCAGCGCCGGAGAACTCGTTGTTCTTGTCGTAGCCAACCGCGCGGAGGATCATGGCGAGGACCTCGTAGCCCGTGACGTTGCCGGACGGCTTGAAGGAACCATCCTCATAACCCTTGAACACACCCATGCCATTCAGAACGGCAACAGACTCAGCGTAATCATCGCTGATGCTCTTGTCATCCTTGAAGGCGTTGGCGCTGACGGCCAGAGACAGAGTCATGACCAGAGCCAGCACCATTGCGAGTAACTTTTTCATAGATGTTACTCTCCTTTCATAAATTTCCATCTTCTCGCGGCCGAACACCCGCCGTCTCTCCCGCTTTCCCGTGGTTGCCGCCAAAATTCGTAAATTCTCAAATTATTGCAAGAATGATCAAGAATCGCAAAAAATCTGCATAATCAATGCAAAAACGTTCGATTCAGTGGATATCGCATCCCCTTAGCGACGCGGAAAAAGCCCGCCGCGCAAGGGCTCGCGGGCGCGGCTGGTAGCGGTTTGGTAGCGGTCCAAAAATTTAAAGTGTGGTTTTTCCTGTGATACCAACGGTTTGCAGAATCGCTGCCATGGCAGCGCACCCGTTTCACTTAAAAAAAGACGGTGCAGCTGAGCTGCACCGTCTTCTGAAATTTATGATGGAATTTTCGGAATTTTACACGTTAAAGCGGAAGTAGATCATGTCTCCGTCCTTGACGACGTACTCCTTGCCCTCGCTGCGGAGCAGCCCCTTTTCCTTCGCCGCTGCAACGCTGCCGCAGCGGATCATGTCGTCGAAATTGATCGTTTCGGCGCGGATGAAGCCGCGCTCGATGTCGGAGTGAATTTTGCCCGCGGCCTGCGGGGCCTTGGTGCCGTTTTTGATGGTCCAGGCGCGGCACTCGTCCTCGCCGTAGGTCAGGAACGAGATGAGGCCGAGCAGCGCGTAGGAGCACTTGATCAGGCGGTCGAGGCCGGACTCCTGAATGCCGAGCTCCTCGAGGAACATCGCGCGGTCCTCGCCGTCGAGCTCGGCGATGTCCTGCTCAAGCTTGGCGCAGATCGGCAGCACCTGCGCGCCCTCGCGGTCGGCGAGCTCCTTGACCTGCTGGAGATACTGGTTGCCGTCCTGATTCGCAAAGCCGTCCTCGTCCATGTTCGCGGCGTAGATGATGGGCTTGAGGCTCAAAAGATCGGCGGTCGCGATGAGCTCAGCGTCGTCGGACGAAACCTCGAACGTGCGCGCGCTCTTGCCCGCGTCGAGGTGCTTGGCAAGAGCAGAGAAGAGCTCGACCTCGTGCAGGAACTTCTTGTCGCCCTTGGCCATCTTCGTCGCCTTTTCGACGCGGCGGTTGACCATCTCAAGGTCTGCCATGATGAGCTCCAGGTCGATGGTCTCAATGTCGCCCAGGGGGTCGACGGGGACGTTCGTGCTCGCGTCGGCCACGACGTGCATGATGTTTTCATCGTCGAAGCAGCGCACAACGTGCACGATGGCGTCCGTGCGGCGGATGTTCTCAAGGAACTTGTTGCCGAGACCCGCACCCTGGCTTGCGCCCTTGACAAGGCCCGCGATGTCGACAAATTCGATGACGGCGGGGGTCTTCTTCTTGGGGTGGTACATCTCGGCGAGCTTATCGAGGCGCTCGTCGGGAACGGCCACCATGCCGACGTTCGGCTCGATGGTGCAGAAGGGGTAGTTGGCGCTTTCCGCGCCCGCGTTGGTGATCGCGTTGAAGAGAGTGGACTTGCCGACATTCGGCAGTCCGACGATACCTAATTTCATTTGTACTCATTCTCCTTCGATTTTCCTTGATTTTCAAGGGGTTTCAGCGTTTGGTGTCTTGGCTGTTACACCATTTTTACACCATTTCCGCATTTGGCTTTATTGGATTTTATCAGACTACACCATTTTGCTGAAATTGCTTGATGGCATAATCCAGCGATTCGGCAGTCACATGAACATACCGATCCATCGTTGTTTTGATGCTGGCATGACCCAGCAGTTTTTGCAGCACCTTCGGCTGCATCCCGCTTTCGATTGCACGCGTTGCATAGGTGTGGCGCAAAGCGTGCATACAGAATTTTTCAATTCCTGCTTCGTCACATAGCTTGTAAAGGTGGGTATCATAGGAACTGTTCTTCGCCGGCTCTCCTGTTCGCCAGTTGATAAAAACAAGGTCACGCATGACAAGCTTGGAAGAAACGCCTGTACGTCTGTCTATGTACTCAAGCGTTTTGTCCAGCGTCGGTGACTCCTTTCGCTCCGGGCGGCTATCCCAAATACCTTTGAGGATTTCATAAGCCCGATCCGTCAACGGTATTGTGCGGTAGCTGTGCTGCGTCTTCGGAGGACCCGCACGCCAATACTGTTCACCGTGTCGAAACTCCAACGTTTTATTGACCGTGAGCGTGCGCTTTTCAAAGTCAATCGCGTCCCAAGTCAACCCGATCATCTCGCCGGTGCGCAAACCGGTTTCAAGGATCAGCGCGTATTGGTTGTAGTTGTGGGAGCGTTTCGCTGTTTCAAGAAACACGCGCTGCTCGTCACGGGTGAGGAACTTAATATCGTCTGTCGCACGAACCGGCTTTGTAAACCGCACACCGTCCATTGGGTGCTTGGCAATCAGGTCATTCATCTTCGCAGCCTTGAACATCGTACCCATTGTGATATAGGCTTGACGGATGGTGGAACCCGCATAGTCAGCATCCATCTGAATGAACACCTTTTTGCAGTGCATCGGCTTGACGTTGGCAATCATCATTTTGCCCATAACAGGCTGAATATTGTGGACATACCGCTCCCGATAATTGCGGAGCGTATTAGGGGCCAAATCGCCCACAATGTTCTCAATCCAAAATGAAAACCATGCGTCAACCGTCGTGTCCGAGGGACAAAACACATCTTCGTGCTTGTCGGCATATTTCGCCTGCTCGATCCAGTTACGCGCCTCGGGAATCGTCTGGAAATATTTCTCATGTCGTTTTCCTGCTTTGTCTACAAAACGTGCGTGATATAATCCGTCCTTTCTCTGGCAGATACCCTTACCGCATTCTTTGCCTTTTAGATTCTTACCCATAGATTGTATCCTTTCTGCGCTTGCGAAAAAGGACACACTACTACATATAAATTATAGCATATAACGTCCTTTTTCTCAAGCCGTTGCGTGAAAAAACTCTCCGCCTATTTGTAAATTTTTCGGAACCTCTTATATCACCAGCTTCTCACTGATGAACTGTTCAAACTCCTTTCGCTTGACCAGTTTCTTTGTGCCGACGAAAAGCACGAACGGACAGTTGGGCGTCCTCAGCATACTCTCGATCTTGTTGATGCCGATGTTGCTGTATGCTGCGGTTTCCTTAATCGGCAGCGTCATTTTGAGATGGATCGGCACTTGCAATTCCTCGACCATACTGTTACCACCTGTGTGTTACATTCCGGACTGTTGACTTAGAAACGTAGCATTTGGGGAAAGTAAGAGTTCGTCTGAGCTATCATCTCTTTCCGTATCCAAGTCCAGCAGCCATTTGTCTGGGATCGTGATCAGATTGGGTCCTGTGTTGCAGATCCGTTTTACAACATCTGCCTGGCACGAAAACAATGCGCCTCTATCCAGCTCTGCCCGCATTTGCTTCCCCTTTTTCAAGGCATACGCCTCCGAAAGCAGCTCCAGACTGAACAGATACAGCGGAAGCATAGATGCTTTGCAAATGCCGTTTTGCTGCAAGTACCGCTGAAACCGATACAGCGCCATTTCACCCAGCGCCAGCTTCATCAGCCGCAGGCCCATCTCATCGACGGTGAAATAATGAAAGCTGCTGTTCTTGCTGAAACGGATCAGACGGCTGCGCGGGTTTTCCCCGTGAGCCATTTTTGCGTCCTTTTGTGGAAGAATGAAATTCTTCCTTCCGTCGCTCTCCATGGCCATGCAGAAATAGAGAAACCGGCTGCCGGTGCTGAGTGCGTGGAACTGCTTGGAGAGGAGCAGTGAGTTTCCAACCTGAATGAATCGTTTTTCTTTGTTATCCACCTTGGCGGATAAGGCCGGTACAATCGTAGGTCCGTGTTTTCGTTTGCTCAAATCAAACTCCTTCTTTCGTGTGAGAATAGGGGGGTGGATGTCTCATCCCTTCGTAATAAATGTAGAAAACCGGCCCTGTTTGACCACCCATTCAAGGCAGAAAAAATTACACTCAATGTAAACTTTCGTAAACACAGAATGGTCTGAATCTACATTAGGTCTACACTGAGTGTAATGCTTGTGAGTATGTTTACTTATTTCAACATTAAGCGTAGTGCGGCATCGAATGGGTATCTTCCGGTACACAGCCGAGAAAGGCGACTCTTTTTGCGAATCGGTCGCGGAACACTTCTCCGGCAGGATCTGCGCCGCATGCTCAGCTGCCAATATCCAGCTCGTAGGTGCAGAGGTAGAACAGGAACGACGTCATCTGATAGCGGCTGATGCGGGTGCCAGCGGACGCCAGCAGCTCGTCAAGGCTGCTGTCCCGGGTGGTGATGTCCTTTTCATCGCACCAGAGCATCGCTTTGGCTGCCTCTCTGCCAAGATCGGGGGCATCCCGAAGAAGCTGCCTGAGCTGCGTCTGATTCACGCCGGTATCGACGCCTGCCATGATCGCGTAGCGGCGGATCAGTACGCACGCCGTCTGATAGTCCACCTTGTCATCGTATTCGGTATTGGGATCATTTTGCCGGAGCAGCCTTGTCTGATAGGCCCAGCACACGGCATTATAATAGGGATGGGCCGCGTTGAATTCCTCGTTCTCGTAGTCAGCCGGAAGGGCGGTGTTGTCCGTTTCCGGCCGGCCCGCGATGCGGTAGAGCACATCGATGAACTCGCCCAGCCTTGCCGTGGCCTTGCCGCCGAAGGTGTCCGGCGCTTCCGGCTCCACATAGCCCTTGCGGTACATATAGAGGACGCTGGCCTGATTGAAAATGCTCTTAATGTCCGTGAATACCACCGTGTCCGCAAGGCTCCCGCCGCTGGACTCCCTGGCAAAGACGTGGGCGTAGTAATCGCTGTTGAGGATGTTGCCGGAGAGCTGGAACCTGCTGTCCACATAGAGCCGGTAGGCTTCCGCCAGCTTGTCGGAGACTGTGGTATTCTCGTCGGCGGGGATCACGGTTTCCGTACCGGCGTCATAGCGGAAGGTCTTCGTCAGAAAGGACTTATCCGACAGCACCGCTACATGGAGGCCGCTGGAGAGTACATCGGTGCCCGCCAGCAGGCGGGAATCGTAGTCCACGCCGAAGAGATTCAGCAGTGTCGGCAAGATGTCCGCCGTGGAGCAGTATTCATCCACCACGATGTTCTCTGAAAGGCCGGGAACATAGCAGATGAAGCTGTTGCGGTACTTCTCAAAGGTGGTGTCCAGCGTCTGCCCTGCCAGCTCGTTGTACTCGTCTTCGGTCAGGCCGTAGGGGTAGTGGTCGTTGGTCAGGACGATGCAGGTCTTGTCGGCAACGCCAGCTTCCTCCAGCCGCTGCATCAGGTACTCCAGTGCGTATTCCAGCTCCAGATTGCAGGCAATGTACGCCTTCACCGGCTCAGAATAGGGCAGATCTTTCACCGCGTCGCGGTTTTTGGCGCTCATGGCGTTGTCCCAGTTGTACTGGTAGTGACCGCTGAAGGTCATGTAATAGGCGTGGAAGGGTTCTCCGCTGTTGATGTAGTCGTCTACAGAGGCCTCCATCATCTCCAGATCGGAGGAGGGCCAGTCGATCTTCATGGCCAGACCAGAATCCGCCGCCTTGAACGTGTAGCCCATGTTGGCGTGGGTGATGTTCCGGTTGTAGAAATCCCCGATGTAGTCGTGATAGCCCCAGGCTTGATAGCCCATGCCCTTGAGCGCATTGCCCAGGCAGAACGGCAGATAGTTGGTACCCGCCACATTGAAGCTGGAATCCGTCTTCGTGCGGGACATATCCGGATAAAGCCCCATGCACATGGTGTATTCGCCGTTGGTGGTGACGGACTGGAACGTGCCGTAGTAATTTTCAAAGAGAATACCCGTATGGCTCAGCTTGTAGAGCGTCGGCGTCAGCTCCTCGCTGATAAACCACGGGCAGAAACTCTCGGCGCAGATGGTGATGAGGTTATAGTCCTTAAGAAGTCCTGTGTAGTTGTTTTTGCGGGTGGGTGTTGCATTTGATAGATACTCGTCTGTGGCCTTGAGAATATCGCTGTCGGTACTGTCTGCAAGAGCCGTAAAATCGATGCTTTCGATCACGTTATAGGAGTTGCTGCTGTATGTCCGCGGAACATCGCTCATATTCAAGGACGACGGCGTGATCATAATGCTGCCGCTGCCGCTGAAGAGCATGTATCGAAGCTCCTGCGCCGTGGTGGCCAGCATACCGATTTTTTTATAACTGCTGTCGGTGGAGGTGTTCACATTGGTGAAGGTGCGATAGACGGAAAAGGCGTTGTCCCGTCCAACATACATGAGTCCCGTGACCGTCAGCAGCAGTGCGAGGAGCACGGCAAAGGAGGCCATAGTCTGTTTCCAGCGCAGCCGCAGCTTCAGAGCCTGCCCCCTTCGCAGGGCAAGGCAGAGGATCACGGCAATCAGCGGCAGCAGGAGGAGCAGGATCTTCAGCAGATTTTGGCGGATCCCATAGAGAAGCTGCGAGTTGAAATTGACGACCACATTTCCGCCCATGCCGATCTGGCTGACGGGCATGAAATCTCCGAAGATGCAGTGATAGACCAGCTGCACCTCGGCCAGCAGCACCTGTGCCGCGACCAGGAAAACCCCTGTGATCTGGCGCAGAACCTTTGGCAGGCTTGAGACTACCAGCGTGCAGAGTGCGCCACCCAGCAGGCCAAACAGGACAGGATATCCCGCGTACCGGTCCATCGAGCCGAATACGCACAGATGCAGGCACAGCTCCACATAAACGCCGGTCAGGCAGAACAGCAGGAGATTTTTGCGCCACGTATTCCAAAGGCCATGGCTCATGGGCACTGCCGCTTCAGCAGCAGTGCCAGAGCCTTGATTTGTATTTGTCCCAGAGCCTTGATTTGTATTTGTCATGGATACATCGGATGTTTTTTCTTTGAGCATATTAGTTCTCCCGTTGGGGCTTTTTTTAAAAGCTTTGTAGAATTTCAGCTGAATATGACAGATAGAGAGCTTATCTTAAAACAAATATTGGAAAAAGGCAACGGTTCCTGTAAAAAATCAGGAAAAATTTACAGGTTACGCGGAGAATTCTATGCACCAAAGTCTGTCAACCGCAGCTTTGCAGCCCGCCTCTGGGCTGCAAATAAGGACTCTGCACCTGAAAATTTTACAAAATACATACAGACACATTGCAAAAGCCGTGCTATACTGTACGGAAAATTGAGAGTACCATTGTTTCAAGGAGGTGTGTGATGTGACGGAGATTGTGTTTCGCTTAAAGCGGCATTTGACTTCTTTTCAAATTATGATCCTCGGCTTTGCGGGCGTGATCCTGCTGGGGGCGTTGGTGCTGATGTTGCCTATCGCCACAGTACAGCGGGTCTGGACGCCGTTTCATGAGGCACTGTTCACCTCCACCTCCGCTGTCTGCGTGACGGGGCTGGTGGTGCAGGATACCGGCAGTTACTGGTCCGCCTTCGGTCAAACAGTCATATTGTTGCTGATCCAGATCGGCGGGCTGGGGGTGATCACCGGTGCGGTGACCTTCCTGATGCTCGCCGGGCGAAACATCACGCTCAAGGAGCGCAGCGCCATGCAGGACGCCATCTCCGCCCCTGCGGTGGGCGGCATCGTGCGCCTGACGAGATTTATCCTCAAGGGAACCTTTCTGGTCGAGCTGCTGGGCGCGCTGGCGCTGCTGCCAGCCTTTTGCCGGGACTATGGACTGCGGGGCGTATGGATGTCCGTTTTCCATTCCGTTTCCGCCTTCTGCAATGCGGGCTTCGATATTCTGGGGCGGACGGATTCCCTCTACCCCTCGCTGACGGCCTATGCCGCAGACCCGCTGGTCAACATTGTTATCATGCTGCTGATCATCGTGGGCGGCATCGGCTTTCTAACGTGGGACGATGTCTGTACGCACGGTCTGCACCTGCGGCGTTACCGGATGCAGAGCAAGGTCATTCTGAGCGCGACGGCGCTTTTGATCACGATTCCTGCGTTTCTCTTTTATCTGACAGATTTTGCGGACCTCCCCGTGGGAGAGCGGATATTGGCCTCCCTTTTTCAGTCGGTCACGCCGCGGACGGCCGGCTATAACACAGTGGATCTGACGGAGATGACGGATGCCTCTCAGGCGGTCACCATTTTGCTGATGCTCACCGGCGGAGCACCCGGCTCCACGGCGGGCGGCATGAAGGTCACGACGCTGGCAGTTCTCATTGCCAACGCCATTGCCGCCTTCCGCAGGCGAGAGGATCTGCAGCTCTTCCACCGCAGATTGGAGACATCCACTGTCCGCAACGCCGCCGCCATTCTGCTGCTGTATCTGGGTCTGACCTTTGCGGGGGCGGCGGTCATCAGCACAGCGGAAGAGCTTCCCCTCGGTGCCTGTCTCTATGAAACAGCGTCCGCCGCCGGTACGGTGGGCCTGACGCTGGGGCTGACGCCGCAGCTGGGAGTCCTGTCGCAGAGCATTCTCATCCTGCTGATGTATTTCGGGCGCGTCGGCGGATTGACCTTGATCTACGCCGCATTCTCCGGGCATGATCTGACTTACGCCCGCTATCCGCAGGAGAAAATTACCGTAGGCTGAAAGGAGCACACGATGAAAACGGTATTATTGATCGGACTGGGCCGCTTCGGGCGGCATCTTGCCATGCAGCTCAACGAGCTGGGCCATCAGGTGATGGCAGTAGACAGGGACGAGGAGCGCGTCAACGAGTGCATGTCCTTTGTCACCAACGCGCAGATCGGCGACAGCACCCGTGTGGACTTTCTGCGCTCGCTGGGCGTGAGCAATTACGATGTCTGCTATGTCACCATCAGCGGAAATTTTCAGAATTCGCTGGAGACGACGTCGCTGCTCAAGGAGCTGGGAGCAAAATATGTGGTATCCCGCGCTGAGCGGGATGTGCAGGCGAAATTTCTGCTGCGCAACGGCGCGGACGCGGTCGCCTACCCGGAAAAGCAGCTGGCGAAGTGGGCGGCCATCCGCTATACCTCCAACCATATTTTCAGCTACATTGAGCTGGACGAGCAGCACGCCATTATCGAGGTTGCCGTGCCGGAGGATTGGCAGGGCCGCAGCATCGGCGAGCTGGACATCCGCAGAAAATACGGCGTCAATATCCTCGGCGTGAAGCGGAACGGCAAGACCGATGTGAACATCTCACCGGAAACTGTGCTGGACGCTGATATGACGCTGCTGGTGCTGGGGGAAAACCAAGAACTTAAGAAGCACTTCCGGCTGTAAAGCAGCATAGAGTCTTGCACGTATAAGGGCTTTACGCGCCGGAGAGGCATCTCAACAAAAGCGCGCAGGTTTGCGGAGGAGGATTCCGCGTTGCGCAAAAACAGCAAAAAATGAGGGAGGACGGCTCTGTCCTCCCTCATTTTTGCCCTGCGCTTTCGCCCTTCTCCGTCAGCTGTTTTTCCAGTGCGGTCTGTCTGGCCAGGATGGCATTGACCTTGTCGTAGAGGTCCTCGATCATGATCTCTGTCTTGAGGTTGACCTTATAATCGTTCTCTGCACGGCGGCGGTCCTTTTCCTCCTGCCGGTTCTGGCTCATCATGATGAGCGGCGCCTGAATGGCCGCCACGCAAGAGAGCACCAGATTGAGCAGGATGAAGGGGTACGGGTCGAACGCCTTTTCCGCCAGCAGCGTGTTGACAAGCATCCACAAAATCAGCACGCCGGTGAAGGAAAAGATGAACGCCCAGCTGCCCGCAAATTTGGCAATGGCGTCCGCCGCCCGCTGGCCGAGGGTGTATTTTTCCTTCTCACCCGCGGGATTTTCGGAAATTTTGCTGTCTGCCAGCAGGTTCAGCACTTCCTCGTCCGTCATATCGCGGCGGATGTCCTTGAGGACTTCTCTCAAAAGCTTACGGTTTTCTTTCATTGTGATATCATCCTTTTCTGTTTGCGAAAGTTTTGGCGTATTATCATGACGAAGGACCCGACGTATCTCGACCTGGCTCACTGCTCGGCCGTGCCGTGCCGCGAGTTCCTGTTCGGCACGGACACGATAGGGCGCGATATCTTCTCGATGATCTGGTACGGCGGGCGGCTGTCGCTGTTCATCGGCGTCGGCTCGACCGTCATTTCGACGCTGCTCGCGATCCTCTTCGGCGCGGTCAGCGGACTTGCGCCCAAATGGCTCGACGCGCTGCTGATGCGCCTGACCGAAATTCTTCTCAGCGTGCCGAACCTGCTGCTTGTCATCTTCCTGCAGGCAGTCATCGGCACGCCGAGCGCGTGGAGCATCGCGCTCGGCATCGGCCTCACAAGCTGGACGAGCATCGCCAAGGTCGTGCGCACCGAGGTCAGGCAGCTACGCGCGAGCGAGTACGTCATCGCGGCGAAGTGCATGGGCGGCAGCTTTTTCCACATTCTGCGGCGTCATCTCGCACCGAATTTCTTCTCGTCCATCCTCTTCATGGTGGTGATGAATGTGCGCAGCGCCATCATCGCCGAATCGACGCTCAGCTTCATGGGCCTCGGCCTGCCCATCGAGGTCGTGACCTGGGGCAGCATGCTCTCGCTCGCGGAAAAGGCGCTGATGACCGACGCGTGGTGGATCTTGCTCATCCCCGGCGCATTTCTGGTCGTGACGCTCCTTTGCATCACGAACCTCGGCGACTACCTGCGCAGCCGCACGAGCAGAAAAGAAAGCAACCTGTAAATAGCAAAAAGAAGGCACAGCCGTTTGGCTGTGCCTTTCTTTCTATTTATGGAGTTTACTTCGCGTTCACGATGTTCATGAACTCTTCGCCCGTGATGGTCTCCTTCTCGTAGAGGTACTGCGCCAGCTCATCGAGCTTCGCGCGGTTCTCGGTGAGGATGTTCACAGCCTTTTCGTGCTGTTTTTTCACCAGCTCCACAACGCGCTGGTCGATCTTCGTCTGCGTTTCGGCAGAGCAAGCGAGCGATGCGTCGCCGCCGAGGTACTGATTGTTGACCGTTTCAAGCGCGACCATGTCGAAGTCGTCGCTCATGCCGTAGCGCGTGATCATCGCGCGGGCGAGCTTCGTCGCCTGCTCGATATCGTTCGACGCGCCGGTCGTGACGGATTGGAACACGACCTCCTCCGCGGCGCGGCCGCCGGTCAGCGTGGCGATCTTGTTCTCCATCTCGGTTTTGCTCATGAGATAATGGTTGCCCTCTTCGATCTGCATCGTGTAGCCCAGCGCGCCCGAGGTGCGCGGCACAATGGTGATCTTCTGCACGGGGGCGGAGTGCGTCTGCATCGCCGCCACGAGCGCGTGGCCGATCTCGTGGTAGGAGACGATCTTCTTCTCCTCGTCGGTCATGATGGCGTTCTTCTTCTGGTAGCCCGCGATGACGACCTCGATGCTTTCCTCAAGGTCTGCCTGCGTGGCAAAGCGGCGGCCGTCGCGCACGGCGCGCAGCGCCGCTTCGTTCACAATGTTGGCAAGCTCCGCGCCGGAAGCGCCGGAGGCCATGCGCGCGATCTTGTTGAAGTCGACGTCCTCGGCGACCTTGATCTTCTTCGCGTGGACCTGCAAGATAGCCTCGCGTCCCTTGAGGTCGGGCAGCTCCACCGGCACGCGGCGGTCGAAGCGGCCGGGGCGCGTGAGCGCGGGGTCAAGGGATTCGGGGCGGTTCGTGGCGGCGAGGATGATGACGCCGTTGTTGCCCTCAAAGCCGTCCATTTCGGTGAGTAACTGGTTTAAGGTCTGCTCGCGCTCGTCGTTGCCGCCGTACTGGCCGCCGCTGCGCTTCTGGCCGATGGCGTCGATCTCGTCGATGAAGACGATGCAGGGGGCCTTTTCCTTGGCCTGCTTGAAGAGGTCGCGCACCTTGCTCGCGCCCATGCCGACGAACATTTCGACAAATTCAGAGCCAGACATCGAGAAGAACGGCACATTCGCCTCGCCGGCGACCGCCTTGGCGAGCATCGTTTTACCGGTTCCCGGAGGGCCGACGAGCAGGATGCCCTTGGGCATCGACGCGCCGATCTCCTGATATTTGCTGGGGTCGTGCAGGTAGTTGACGACCTCGGTGAGGTTCTCCTTGGCCTCATCCTCGCCCGCGACATCGTCAAACTTGATGCCCTCGGCGGACTTGACGTACACCTTGGCGTTGGACTTGCCCATGTTGAACATCATGGAGTTGCCTCCGCCGCCCATCTTCTCCATCATCTTGCGCGACATATACTGTCCCAGCGCGACAAAGATGATGATGGGCAGCACCCAGGCGAGAATGCTGACGAGTGTGGACGTCTGCTCGATCTCCTCACCCGTGGTGGAGACGCCCGCGTCCAAAAGGCGCTGCACCAAACCGTCGTCAGGCACCATCGCCGTCTTGTAGACGGTCTTTTCATCGCTGCTGGTGAAGAGGATACGGTTGGACTGCTCCTGGATCTCGACCCGGCCGACCTCGCCCTGTTCTGTCATGGTGACGAAAGTGTTGTAGTCGACGTCCTTGATCTGGTGCTCAGAGATCCACGGCATGGCGATGAAGTTGAAGAGCATCACAAGCAGCATCGCCACAAAGTAGTAGTACAGCAGCGGCTTTTTCGGGGACTTGACTTCGTTCATGAAAATGCGTTCCTCCGATCATTGAAATTTCCGGCAGGAAATGCATACAAACGGGAAAAACTGAACGTAGCAAAAAGCCGGAGTTTTTGCTACGCTGAAAGAAGAGATGGGCGGTCGAAACCGCCCGGAACTTAGATTAGTTTGGAGTATAACACGGGAAAATATCCCTGTCCAGTACCCAAGATAAGAGTTTACAGTTTGGCTACAAGGAGGTCACAGTTATGAAAAAAGCGACAAAGGCGGCTATATTCGTCACGGCTGCGGCGGCACTCTACGGCGCGGCGGCCTACGGCGTGACGAGAACGCTGATGGACGTCGCGATGAAGCGCGAAGCGCCCAAGGCGCTCAAAAATAAGGGCAGCGCCCAGCTCACGGGCGAAAAGCGCGACGAGCCCTACCGTGAGGCGCAGCGCGCCGCCGCGAAAAAGCTTGCGTCTTCGGAAACGGAGACAATACTGCTCGAAAACCGCGAGGGCTTGACGCTCGTGGGCCATCTCCGCGAATGCGAAAAGGCCAAGCGCCTTGTGATCGCGTTTCACGGCTGGCGCTCAGCGTGGTACCGCGATTTCGGCCTGCTCGCGGACTTTTTAAGCCGCGAGCAGTGCAGCGTGCTCTATGTGGAGCAGCGCGCGCAGAACGAGAGCGAGGGCGACTACATCGGCTTCGGCCTGACCGAGCGCTACGACTGCGTCGACTGGGCAAACTGGGCAGCCGAACGCTTCCCTGGCCTGCCCGTTTACCTTATGGGCGTGTCGCTCGGCGGGGCGACGGTGCTCATGGCCGCAGGCGATATTCTCCCCGCCGCGGTGCACGGCGTGATCGCCGACTCGGCCTACACCTCGCCGCGTGCGATCTGGCAGCACGTGATGGGGAAGAACCTGCATCTTCCTGTCCGCGCAGCAACCGTCATCGCCGATCTTCTGTGCCAGAAGAGACTGAACGCCTCGTCCGGCAGCTACTCCACCGTCGAGGCGCTCAAAAATACCGATGTTCCGATTTTACTGATCCACGGCGAGGACGACCACTTCGTCCCGCTCAAGATGGCGTTTGAAAACCGCGACGCCTGCGCCGCGCCCTGCAAGCTGCTCGTCGTGCCCGGTGCGGATCACGCGATGAGCTACTATATGGGCCGCGGCGCGTACGAGGCCGCCGTGCGCGCCTTCTGGGAGCATTTTGACAAGTGAGGGAATCCCTCACTTGTCCGCTTCTTCCGTTTCAAGGTCCGCAAAGCGTCTGGACGGGCGGTAGATCAGCACGGCGCAGAGGATCAGCAGCGCCGTCGCGCCAAGGCTGATGGGATAGACCCACATGACGGTCTGGAACGTCATACTCGTTGGGAAGACGAACTTGACCCACGCGATGCGGATACCGCACACGCCGAGCATCGTCAAAAGTGCGGGCGCGAGCGAAATGCCGAAGCCGCGCAGATACCCGGAGAGTATTTCGTAGATCAGGCAGAAAACATACGCCGGCAGGATCGTCGCAAGGCGAATATAGCCGATGGCAATGACCTCGGGATCGCTGTTGAAAATGGCGAGCAGCGACCTTGCGCTCAGCAGCAGGACAACGACCGAGACAAATGTCGCGATGGCTCCCTCCAAAAAGCTGAGCTGCATCGTCTTCTTGCAGCGCTTGATCTGCCCTGCGCCATAGTTCTGGCCGACAAAGGTCGTGCAGGCCTGCGAAAACGAGTTGAGCACGTCGTAGGCGAGAATTTCCACATTGAACGCCGCGCTCGACGCCGCGATCGCCACCGTGCCGAGGGTATTGATGGCCGACTGGATGACGATGTTGGCGAACGAGAACACCGCGCTCTGCACGCCCGCGGGAAGGCCGATGCTCAAAATGCGCTTCAAGCTCGCGCCGTCGATGCGCAGCGCTTTGCGCTCCACGCGCACGCATTTATCCGTGCGCGTCAGGCGGACGTAGAGCAGTGCCGCGCTCACGGCGTTGGCCGCCACCGTGGCGATGGCGACGCCGTTGACCGTCATATGCAGCACAATGACGAAAAAGAGGTTCAGCAGCACGTTCAGCACACCGGAGACCGCAAGCGCCGCGAGCGGCACTTTCGTGTCGCCGATGCTGCGGAAGATCGCGGCCTCAAAGTTGTAGAGCAATATCACCGGCATGCCGAGAAGGTAAATGCGCAGATACAAAAGCGCATAGGGGAACACGTCCTCCGGCACATTGAGAATACTCAAAAGCGGCGAGGCGATGAGCTGACCAAGCAGCGCGACCGCCGCGCCGCCGCACACGGCAAACACAATGGCCGTGTGCACCGCGCGCTTGACGGCATTGTCGTCGCGGCAGCCGATAGCGTTCGCGATGACGACGTTCGCGCCGAGCGCGATGCCGATGAAAAGGTTGACGATGAGGCCGATGATCGGGCCGTTTGCGCCCACCGCCGCGACGGCGACTGTGCGCGCATCGCCCGTGAAGTTGCCGACGATGGCAACGTCCGAGGCGTGGAAGAGCTGCTCCAAGATCGCCGTGGCTGTGACCGGCAGGGCAAAGAGCGGCAGCTTATTCCAGATGGAGCCGTGCAGCATGTCGATCTCATGCTTTTTGACTGTAGTTCCCATGATCTCTCTCATTTCTTTCTGTTTTCCGCTTGACCGAGCACCAGTATAGTGCCGCCGCGGCAAAATGGCAAATGTTTTTTGCGTGATCGCCCTGTCAGCATTGACAGGACGGTCGTTTCGCTGTAATATAAGGCCCGCTGACGGAAAATTTCCCAAAAATATGAGGATTTTTTATGGATTATTACCTTTTGACCGATCTGGCCGCGCGCGTCGGCTATCATCTGGCGCTCAGCGGGGCGGAGACGTTCCGCGTCGAAGAGACGATACGCCGCATCATCGGCGCCTACGGCATTGAATGCGAGGCCTTTTCCATCCCCAACTGCGTGATGGTCAGCCTCGAGGCGGCCAACGGCAAGCCTTTGATGGTGATGAAGCGCGTCGACTTTCACGGCAATGACCTCGAGTCGGTGGAAAAGCTCAACGCGCTCTCGCGCCGCATCTGCGCCGAAACGCCTGACCCGAGCGTCGCCGCGCAGTGGCTCGACGAAACGCTCAAGGGGCGGCGGCACTACTCGGTGCCCGTTTATTACCTGGGCAATTTCTGCGCCGCGGCGGGCTTTTGCCCGGTGTTTGGCGGCACGCTGCGCGACAGCCTGTTCGCGGGCCTTCTGGGCCTCATCATCGGCTTTGTCTCGCGCCAGATGGACAGGCGCGAGACGAACCCGTTTTTCAGCACCATCGTCGAGGCGTTCGCCATGGCGGTGCCGGCGTATCTCGCCGCGGGCTTCCATCTGGTCGACTATATCGACTTTGTCATCATCGGCACCTTAATGATCTTGGTCCCCGGCCTTCTCATCACGACCTCCATGCGCGACATCATTTACGGCGATACGAACTCCGGCATCAACCGCATCGTGCAGGTGCTTCTCTCGGCGTTCGCCATCGCGCTCGGCACGGCGGCGGCATGGCGCGTCACGTCTGGCGTATACGGGATGACGGTCGCGTCCGGCTCAGCGAGCTATCCCGCCTGGGCACAGGCCGTGATGATCTTCGTCGCCTGTACGGGCTTTTTCATCCTCTTCAATGTGCACGACTGGGGCAGCATTCTCTGCGCGCTCGGCGGCGTGTTCACATGGATGACGTACCTGCTCTGCCATGATCTGGGCATGAGCATTTACAGCATGAATTTCTTCGCCGCCGTCGTTTCGGCGCTTTACTCTGAAATCTTGGCGCGCTCGCGCAAATGCCCCGTCACGTCGTACCTCGTCATCTCGCTCCTGCCGCTGGTGCCGGGCGCGGGCATTTACTACACGATGAGCCTCGGCCTGGGCGGCGATGTGCAGGCCGCGGTGCACAAAGGACTTGAGACCGCGGGCGTCGCGGGCAGCATCGCCGTGGCGATCCTGCTGGTGTCCACGATCTTCCGCCTCGTCACCGCGCAGAACGGGAAAAGCAGAAAGTAGTGTTCGAAAAGTAAAAACTGCCGCCCGTTTGGGCGGCAGTTTTTTATTGCAGTGCGTCAATGTAAGCGTTCAGCGCGGCAAAATCGCCGCGGGGATAGGCGTTCAGGTCGCGGTTTTTCGCGTTGATGAGACAGTCGGTCAAAAGAAAGACATCCATCCCGACCTCGCGTGCAGCCATGTCCTCGGTCGCGTCGTTGCCGACCATCAGGCACTCCTCCGGCTTGACGCCGAGCGTGCGCGCGACCTCGAGGTAGTAAGCAGGATTCGGCTTGCAGAAGGTCGAGGCCTCGTAGGTCGTGTAAATTTCAAAATCCTCCGGCACAAGGCCCGCCCAGCGGATGCGGTTCTCCGTCGCCACGTGGGGAAAGATCGGATTCGTCGCCAGCGCAACGCGGTAGCCGCACTCTTTGAGCTTATGGACCGTCTCCGCCGACGCGGGATTAAAGCCGCAGATGTCGCGCGCGGCGTTGAACTCATTGGCGTAGAAATCCTCGAAAAGGCCCTGGTCGCTTTGGCACTTTTCCTCGCCGTAGATCGCCGCGAACTTCTTCCAGAAGGCCTGCTCGTTCGTGCAGCTGCCGTCGTTTTTGACCATGGCCGCCGTGCCCGCCCAAATGGCGTCGACGAGGGATTTGGGCTCGTAGCCGTAGGGCGCGAGCTTTTTGGCGAGGAGCTTAAAGTATCCGGTCGTGAACGCCTCCTGATTCATCGGCAGCAGCGTCCCGTCCAGGTCGAATAAAATGGTCGTGATGTTCAATGCGAGTCTCCTGTTCATGTAAAGTAAGTCCATCATAGCCGTTTTTGAGGAGAATGGCAAGATCCTGGGCAAAGAATGCCCGCTCACTCGCCGCGCTCTTTCAAAAGGTCAATGATCTTCTGAAGGCCGAGAAACGCCATGCCGGTCAAAAATGCGGGAGCCCAGCATCGCAGCGCGTCGGAAAACACGAAATGCCACGAGATGGTGTTCGGCCCCGACGCATAGCCTTGACTGCCGGCGGACAGGCCGAGCAGGAACCCCACGATCCAAATGACGACCGTGAGCTTGCCGAAAAAGTCGTCGTCCACAAGGCGGCTCACGCCGCCGCTCCTGCGCTTTTGATTCGGGTAAAGCAGCTCGTTCGGATCGGTCGCGAGTGCGTCGCTGATGCGCACCAGCATGTCAAGGTCCGGGTAGGAATTGCCGTGCTCCCAGCTTGAAACGGTCTGGCGGGCGACGGAGAGCTTTTCCGCGAGCGCGTCCTGTGAAAGGCCTGCCCTTTTCCGCAGCCGCCGCAGGTTGGAACTGAAATCAGACATAGATCGACCTCCCTTGCTGCTCACATCATAGCAAAAAAGCCACGAGCAGACAAGCAAAGGTTCTTTGCGGGCGGCGTAGAATGAAAAGCCTCGTAGAGTTTCGTGCCGCGCACGGCACGAAATAAATTCAAATTCGTTTTCTGCCGCGACAGAAGGTGAATTGCCGCAGAGCGGCAAGAGAAGCTGCCCTGAGGTGTTTATTTGCCCCGAGTATTTTAATTTCTAACGGAATCCAAAAAAAGAGACAGCTTAAAGCCATCTCTTTTTTGGTGCCTCGTCGGGGATTCGAACCCCGGACACCCTGCTTAAAAGGCAGGTGCTCTGCCGACTGAGCTAACGAAGCATATTCTATTCCAAACCACCGAAGCGGTAAAAATCTGGCAGGGATGGCTGGACTCGAACCAGCGAATGAGGGAGTCAAAGTCCCTTGCCTTACCGCTTGGCTACACCCCTATTGGGAAGAGAGGGCTGGGGCCAAATCCCATCCCTCTCTTTTTGTGGGGTGGGTAAAGGGACTCGAACCCTCGACACCCGGAACCACAATCCGGTGCTCTAACCAACTGAGCTACACCCACCACATATTCTGTATCCGTGCGATATTTGCTGCTTTGCTGAGGGGCGCCTTGTAAATGGTACGCCAGGAGGGATTCGAACCCCCGGCCTACTGCTTAGAAGGCAGTTGCTCTATCCAACTGAGCTACTGGCGCAAATTGAATGGAGCAGGTGACGGGAATCGAACCCGCATCCCCAGCTTGGAAGGCTGGTGCCCTAGCCATTGTGCTACACCTGCATGCGCCCTCCGCAAAAATCGTCAGCTCTGTTATAATAGCATCAGTGTCCCGTTTTGTCAACGTTTTTTCAGAATTTTTCTGCACTTTTTTATGTTATCTGAGTAGAGCGCACAAAAGCCTTGCACCGTCAGCACTTTCCGGCCGCGCGAACGCGCCGCACAGCCGCTCGGGATGCCACTGCACGGCAAAGACGGGGAGCGTCCTGTGGCCGACGGCCTCGACCGTTCCGTCCTCCGCGCAGGCGAAGACCTGGAGCCCCGTCCCCAGCCGCCAGACGGCCTGATGGTGTGCACTGTTGACCGTGCAGCGCGTGCCGTACAGCTCGCGCAGAAGGCCCGGCGCGGTGTTGATGGCATGCAGCCGGTCAACGCCGTCAATTTGACTGTGGCCCTCGATGTGCTGACGCAGCGTGCCGCCAAAATAGACGTTGAGGACTTGCAGTCCGCGGCAGATGCCGATGACTATCTTTCCCGCGCACAGGAAGTTGTCAATCAGCGTGAGCTCACGCGCGTCGCGTGCTTCGTCGAGATCTTCCGAGCCGTTCAGTGCTTGACCGTAAAAGCGCGGGTGCATGTCGCCCCCGCCGGGCAGCAGCAAAACGTCCGCGTTCTCCGGCGTTTCGGCGAGCGGCGCACCGACCAGCGCGAGCGCATTTTCGTAATTTTTCAGGCGTACCGATAAATAGACAGTCTTCATACGCACAGAATATGCCCCGAATGCGAAAAAAGACCTTGCAAGACGGAAAAAGTTATGGCATAATAGTTTGGCTGATAACAGCGAACTGAATATGCAGCGGTATCGAAGTGGTCATAACGGGGCTGACTCGAAATCTACTCCCGTTAGAGCCACCAAAAAATCTCCAATCCCTTGTGTTTCAAGCACTCACCGGGTTTTATTGAAGTTCATATTTTTGCTTGTTCTATCCTGTTTTTCTATCCTATTCCTGACCTTGTTTTTTTCAAGGATTTAGGATAGAATAGGGATCGACATATTTGGAGGGCTATCGAAGAGGTCATAACGAGAACGACTCGAAATCATGTTTCCACTTTGGAAGTCCAAACTGCCGAAAAGCCAGTAACCATGCGGGTTTGCGGGCAAGTTCAAATTGTGAATTGGGGTCTGTTCTATCCTGTTGTTCTTCCCAATTTCCACGGCTTGAATTTTGCGGGAAAATGGCTATAATGAGAGCAGCCATCTGACAGCCACTTTGAGAGGTATGTTTTGGGGTTCCGTAGTTACCACTATCGTCCCTGATTTACCGTCATCATCCAAGTTGGTGTAATGATTCGAAATCAGGTTTCCTATGCGGAGTGCCAAACGGCTGAAACCCTTGGAACCATGCGGGTTCCAGCCGAGTTCAAATTGAATAATGTTGCTTGTTCTATCCTGTTGTTCTTCCCGATTTCCACCGGCTGAATTGGTCGGCGGGTCGGGACCAGGGATATAACATAAATTTGGAGATGTACCCAAGCGGTTGAAGGGTCCGCACTCGAAATGCGGTAGGTCGGCTCAAAACCGGCGCGAGAGTTCGAATCTCTCCATCTCCGCCATGAGGTCTGCCAGCGAAAAGCTGGTAGACCTCTTTCCTTTTTATGGAGAAACCGCCGATAGGTTTTGCAGCATGGGCGCCACAATGTCCTGCTCAATGGCTGCGGCGGATTGTTTTTTCGTGGCATATTGCAGATGCCCGTAAATATCCACCGTTGTTGAAATCTCACTGTGTCCCAGCCATTCTTTTACCTGTTCCATCGGAACACCGTTGGCCAGCAAAAGCGAGGCACAGGTATGGCGAAGATCGTGGAAACGAATGTGCCGTAAATTGTTCTTGGCAAGCAACTTCCCAAAGGTAGAGGACACATAGTTGGGTTTAATGAGATTGCCAATCACATCGACACAGACATATCCCAGATATTCTTTGTTGTAGGCGCGCCCGCACAGCTTGCGATTTTCTTCCTGCTGTTTCTTGGCCTCCAGCAACCGTTCTTTCAAAAAAGGAATCAATGGATAAGTCCGCAGACTGGATTTGTTCTTTGCCTTGTCCTTCTTAATCGTGACCCGCTCTCCCTTTACATTGCAGGTTGTTACCGTATGCCGAATGGAGAAGCAGTTATGGTTGAAGTCAAAGGCACTCCATTTCAAACCGATAACCTCACTGCGGCGCAGGCCGTAAAAAGCAGTCAGTAGAACTACCAGCTCGATCTTATGCCCCTTGATAACTTCAAACAGATTCAGGACTTCCGAATCCAGGTAGTAGTCACCCTTGAAGGGTTCAGGCTTGGAAATGATAATCCGGTCAGCCGGATTGCTTGGAATCAGATTTTTGTCAACCGCATAATTCAACGCCCCATGAATCAGAGCGTGGTAATGTTTAACGGTGGTCGGCTTGACCCGTTCCAATTCTTTCTCATAAAAAGCGAGAATATCTTGTTTGGTAAGGTCACAAAGGGCGACAGGATGCTCTCGGAAATACGGGGCGATGGGGTTGTTAAGCTGTTGTTCGTATCCCGAATAGGTCGAGAGTTCAATGGGCTTGCTGTCCATCACCCGTCCGGTAGCAGACTTGTACTTGTACTCAAGCCACTGGTACAGGAAATCCACAAAGGAAATCGCTGCGGATGACGGGCCAGACGGAGAAGCCGACTGCTGTGAGGCCGTAGCCTCCTGAAGCAGCTTTTCCGTCCATTCTTTTCGGATGGTGGGAAGCATATTGTTTGCCCAGGTCTTATTGCCCTTGACTTTCTTATGGGTGGGAATCCATTTGGGCTTTCTCTTACCGTTCTCATCGGTAAGGTTTAGAACCCAATAGAGATACCCTTTTTTCTCGGCCACATGGCCGGAGATTAGTTTGCTGTTTTCTTGCAGGTGTACCGCTGGCATACTGATCTGTTCCTCCTTTTGCGGTATTGAGTTCACCTACCAATGACACCTTTATTGTATCATCGGACAGAACAAAACTCCAGGTAAATCCGCGTCAGAATTGTTAACTTTCTGCGTCTATCCGGTGAAGATCGACACCATAGCCTGCTACTCCGCAAAAGTGGAGCAGGTGATTTTCAAATAACGAAGAATGTGGGCTTTGGGGATGCGGTAAGCCCGTCCAATTTTAAGGTACTCAATTTTCCCATCTTTAAGTAACTTGTACCCGGTTTTTGTACTGACGCCAAGCGCCTCACACATTTGACCAATGTCCATCACATCCGGATAGTCTTTTAACATCAATCGGTAGGCATCTCTGGGAGAGAGTAGGCCGCCGTCATTTTCATACATTGTGAGTCCTCCTTTCGTTGGGGTATCCTATGCCGATGCTGATTGCCAGGGCTGCATCTACCTCCAGCATTTTTTCTTTACTGATACGCCCAATGTAACCACGGAGCCGCTTCCGGTCTATTGTCCGCAGTTGTTCCAACAGAAGCAGAGAGGTAGGCGCAAGCCCCGGCACATTCTCAAGTAGGATATGGGTAGGCAGACTGTTCTTCGCTTTTCTGCTGGTGATGGCTGCTGCAACAACGGTAGGACTAAAGTGATTCCCCACATCATTTTGGATAACAAGGACAGGGCGGATGCCGCCTTGCTCGGAGCCGACCACCGGGTTCAGGTCTGCATAGAACAGATCGCCACGCCGGATAGCCTTTCGCATAAACTGACCTCCTGAATATTAAGTAAGCCGGAAAACGGGGCAGGCCATAAGACCTGCCCCATTTCCGGCGAAATACAAAATCCGATTTGTTTTCTTGTTATGTGCCATTTGTCCTTGACACCCCGCACATATTGGGAAGTCATCAGTGACCGGCAGCGAACCGGCCCACGGGAATCTCACCCCTCCGAGGATCTCTCCGAGCTGCCCCCATTGCGTGATCCTGCAACCAGATGGTTTCCAAATGTTATGGACTACTCTGATCTTAAGCAGGGCTGTGGCTGGACAGGAGTACCATTATGCCCCTTTCCGGTCATGGCCGCGCCGGGTGCTGCCCGGTTTTTACAGGCTGCCGTTACTCGCTCATACAGGACAGGATTGTATGCAAGACCAATTATGATAATCAGGTGGGATCTGCTCATCATGTCCGTATATCATGGCGCGGCCCCTGAATCGGCTTTAGCTCTTCGAGCTGGAAAGGGGGGATGTTACTGATGAATGAGTATGCGGTTGTCAAGGTACAGGTGAAAGAAGAACACTCGAAAGAATGCCTTTCACCTATCGTCCTGAAACCGCAGGGGTGTCAACCCTGTGCCGCAAAATATTTTTTAAGTTTGGCAATCGCCAGGTTTATGGACTTGGCAACGGCTTGATGGCTTGTCCCTTCCATGCGACCGATCTGCCGGGTAGAGAGTCCCTGAAAAACATGAAGCCGGAATCGCCGTTTCTGAACCTCGGTCAAAGCGCCCACTGTAAAAAGCTGCTCCAGGGCTTTCCAGGCATACTTGCGGTTCTGTATGTCAACAACTCGTTCTTCCCATTCTTCATCCAGAGCGCGAGTGGCACAATGCTCCGTTTCCTCCAAACCGTGGATCGAAACATCCTTGCGGGTCTGGGCGCTCTCTGCCCGATCCTGCTCATAGTAAATTTGATCGGACAGGGCTTTCAGCTCTGCAAAGTCATGTTCCGTTTTGTCAGGATTCTCCTTCAGATAATCCTCCAGTGTGATTTCTATGATTTCGTTATGAAAGCGATAAACGATATTTGGGCTGTTTTTGTTTATCGCATAGTCGCTTTTGCGATAATTTTGCACCTCTGTTACCTCCGATTTGTTTTTTGTGGAAAACAAATCGGAAGTGGTGGTGCTCGACACCAGTGACCAAGTAGTCGAGAACAAATCAAAAAGCGGCCGAATCTGTAACTCAGTACAAATTCGACCGCTCCAAGTCGTTTATTAAAAAGTCCGCAGAAAAAGCATCTTTTGGCAGGTGGAGGCTTTTCGCTTTTAGAACAATACTCCCGGCCACCATACTTCCATATAAAGATGATTTTCTTTGTCTTGTAAGCCGTGTGTCGTGGTGCGTAAAGACAGCGGAACAGCATAATGCGCTTCTTGAGGTATTGCATAGTGCATCAGACTCCTGTCCATACAAACGGACGGCACACCGGCAGCATCACTCCCTTTCTTAATTCAAATATATGTATTTCTACCGACAGGTCAATGCTGCCGAGCCGAAATAAACCTATTCAGTTTAAGATCAACTCTGCATTGTCCGATCATCAGCGATTATTCTTTTTTATGCGGATAAAATCAGTAATCAGAAGTATCAAACCGATTATTCCAATCGCAACTATTACATAGCTTTCATGTAAAATTCCATGAAAGCCAAGAAAGCCACTAAATCCGGTTAAATGGACACCGTTTCCGGTCATTCCCGAAATAGGAAAACGAACAGAAAGTCGCCATAATACAAATATAATCAGCGCCGATATTCCAAACAAACTTCCTCCAAGCCACGTTCTCCATGACATTCGCTTGTTTCCTTTCAATGCAGATTCTTGTGGTGGGGTCGGCTCGGTAATATTGTCCTTTAACAAATAGTCAGTAGATACCTTAAAACATTCACTTAATGAGACGATTTTTTCCAGTTCAGGGGATGCCAAGCCGTTCTCCCATTTTGTGATGGCCTGCCTTGATACTCCTATTTTTTCTGCGAGTTTCTCCTGGGACAGTCCCATCTTTTTTCGTTCCCTTTGAATCTTTTCGGGTAACTTCATAGTGAACCTCCTCACTTTCATTCTATTTTTTCTGTGGTAGCCACTCTACCACCCCACCTATGTCAATTCGGCAACCAGTGGTAGCAATAAAAAAATTATGAAATATTGCAGAAAAGCTCACCGTTTCGGTGAGCTTTTCTGCGATAATCAATATTGTGGGTAGCTGCCTATTTTGGTTCTTCCCACAGATGCCCACACATTTTCATAGAGAGAATCTATCCTTCGTTTTTCCCAATCGCATCCGCTAATTGACCACTGACGGCATCTATGTAGAGATATACCCCGTCCCGATCACAGTGGTACAGGTTAGAGTAGCTTGTGCTCTCATTCGGGCTGATGGGGTTGGGCTCTACCACTTCAGTGGCCTCCAACAGACCGACTCCTGACTTTGCAGCAGCAGAAAGTGCTTTTTTCAGCACAGCAATCTGTCCATTGCTCCAAAGCCCCTCCAGATCTTCAAGGACTTTTGGGTCCTGCTCCATGTCTTTGAGAAGTTGTATAACTTGATCTGGAGACAGATATACACCGGAGCAATAGTTTTCGATGATTCGGTTCTGCATGGGGTTTGGAAAGGAAACAGGAGTGATTTGTTCCCATGAGGTGAAGTACCGCGCATATTCTGGCTTTTGTTCCACCAGGAACGAAAAGGCACTACCTCTGGTGTAATAATAATCTCGGAAAAAACCTTGGATTACTGCAATATAGAAGCCGTGGCTTTTGTCAAACAGCTCGTTAGATTCCGTTTCAGCCCCAACGCGCAAGGTATTCAGATATTTTTCGGCATAGAAATCCTCCATTCCATGCTGCGCGGCAAGGGCCAGCACTTTTTCCTCCTGTCCCTGCTGTATCCAGGTTAAGGGAGTAAAATACCATTCCCGCATTTCCTCTGGTGAAATCGGGTGAAAACTCACATCGTATCCCACAAAAATCCTCCTTTCAATCCCACCAGAAGTACCAAACAGTGGACTGCCGCAGCACATCGGCCAGAGCGCCCACGGTGGCGTCCTCCGGCCCCTGGTCAATCACATCGGGACAGAAGCCATACAGTTCCACTGCTACATCCATAGCCTTCTCCTCGGAAACAGGAGCCGGGAGCAGGAACTCCAACTCGTCGTGGCTCATGGCAGCGGGCACCGCCCCATGCTGTTCAAACCAGTATTTCGCAACTGCCATTAACTCCGGCGTGTTAGGACATTCATTCCAGCCACCAAAGGGCAGATAGGCAAAAATCTCCCACGGGTTCTTCACGGGGATTTTAGCCAGAATGAGAGGATAGGTCATATTATTATCGGAGTTCCAGTAGCTTGAAAAACGGCGGTTATCATATCCGCCCTCCATCTCGCCCAGGATCTCCTCATCCCAGTCCATATCGTCATCCTCGGCTTCTTCCTTACGCTGCCCAATCATTTCCTCCAGGACTGCCTTACTGTTCTCGACAGGGGCGGAGAGCATTTTCTTCCGGTATTCGGCAACTTTGTCCGGGTCGAAAGCAAAGTCGTCCTCGCCATCGCTGTCCGGGTCAGAATTCATAATCAGGCATTCCCACAG